>MDTG01358491.1_pt1 | contig 12934 bp, 7 predicted proteins | sample 811421 | NCBI WGS metagenome assembly MDTG01 (sample SAMN05326645, study PRJNA326480) | marine metagenome | isolation source: seawater | place: Pacific Ocean: South East | collected 2011
CAAAGACAAAGACAAAGACAAAGACAAAGAAGAAGACAAAGGACACGCCAACACCGAAAAAGTCCCCAAGTTTTGTAGTGTTGGTGTCGTTTTTGAAAAAGGCGTCGTCGTCAACAGCCGCCTTTGTCCGTCCCCCATAAAATACCTGAATTCATCCGTCGTTAAACCCGAAAGAAGCGCTCTCTCTTTCCGACGACGACGACGACGGCCGAGAATACGAGTAGTACCGCGCGTCGAAAACGACGTCTTCGTAGTATCGTCGGAGAAAAAAAGAATGACGACGACGACGACGACGACGACGACTGTTTTGGACGCGACGCGCGAGCATTCCGACTTTTTCGACGCGCTCGTCGAGGCGATTCCGGCCAAGTATTACCTCCATCGTCGCGACGAAACGGACGACTTTGAGACGTCGCAAAAGCCGTTTGGAAAGAAAGAACACTCGACGATTCAGACGACGAGAAAAAGGAAGCGAGAGAAACTCGATCCAAACGTCACGGCGACGACGGCGGAGAAACAGAGGAAGCGAATGCTGCTGGAAAAGAAAACGAAAGGCTTTGAGGAGGAGACCGTCGTCGTCGGGGAGAGACGCTCGACCTCTCCGTCGCCCCCGGAGGAAGGGAAGAGCAACATGAGCGACGAGAAGAAGAAGAAGGAGGAGAATGAGAAAGCAGCGAACGTGTTCAAAGATATGGTCATCGAGGCGTACACGCCGACGAAGGAGGAGAAAAACGAACGTCTCGAAGCGCTGCGAAAACGCTTGGAGAAGAAAATTCAGGATTCGAGGGAGAAGAGGAAAGCGAACGAACACGAGAAGAAGGTGAAAGATGCGAAAAATTGGAGAGAACAAAGAGAGAAGATGAAGCTGGAGAAAAAGGAAAGAGAGAAAAGGATGAAGAAAATTGTGGATGCGAAGAAGAGAGAGGCGATGAGGGATAACAACAGTAATGGAAAGAAGACGGGCGATGAAACCGACAACGAAGGAGATTTCCCAAAGATGAACTTGGAGTTCGGCAACGTCGACGTCGACGAGGTTCCAACGTCCAGAGTAAACGGCAAGAAAAGGAAAGAAACCAAAAAGGATCTACTCTCCAAAGCTCTCCAACGAGAACAAGATTTAGCAGATGCGGGCGGCGACCAAACCAAAGAAGGTAAACGCGTCGCCGAGAAGCACGCCTGGGAAGCCTCCTTGAAACGCGCCAGAGGAGAAAAAGTCTTGGATGACCCAAAACTGTTGCGTAAATCCGTCAAAAGAGAAGAGAAAAAGAAACAAAAGAGCATAGAGAAATGGAGTGAACGCACGAAAACTGTCCAAGACCAACAAAACGCGAAGAAGAAGAAGCGCAAGGAGAACATCAAAGCGAAAGCAGACGAGAAAATCGAAAAGAATATCGAGAGAAGAGAGAAGAAAAGGAACAGGCCTGGGTTTGAAGGTAGGTCGAAAGGCATGATTAATTGAAGCTAGCAGCATATCATATGTTTTACAATGCATTTGAGAATAATAGAAATTCAATCTTAATATTTCGACTGTTCGAGTGGCTCGAGGCGACTGATGAGACTTTCAAACTTACTCTCGGATCGAGCTGAATCTTTCAACGCTTCGATGAATAAAACCGTGAATTCGTCGAACTCCGCAGATATGAACTCGATGCGGTGTAAAAAGTTTTCTATTTGTTCCTCTCGGTCGTCGTAGTCGCCATTTGCTTCGCTCGCCGCCGAGTCGTTCTCCGCCTGTTCGTTGTTTCTCTCAAAGTCTTCGCAGGAATCGCAGAGTTTCGAGCACGATTGGAGGATAGAATCGTAGAGATTCAAAAGCGTTGGTCGAAAAAGCATGAGTTCTCGAGCGGTGGTTTCTAAGAATATTGCGTGCGCTCTGATGACGTCGTCCGCGGAGGTGGACGAAGAAAATATGTCGCTCTCCATCTTGGCCCAGTTCACTTCGATGACTTCCGACGTCGCGTAGTGCAAGACGTTTTGAATCAAACTGATCGCTCTTTGGGCGGTCCAGTGCGCTGCGTTGGCGTGTATGAACACGTCTCTCGTGAGAAAGTGCTCCTCAGGATCCTCGTAATCCATTCGAGAAGACGACGACGTTTGTTGCTTCTGGTACATTTTCTTATGAAGCCGACGAAGCGTCGCCCACGTTTCGCACAACTTCTTTTCCATCACTTTCGCGCGAAACAAGTGCTTGAACATCTCTTGGTACTTTGCAATGGCGTTCTTGGAGAGCACGACGTTCGCTGGAAAGGAAGTTTTGTAATCGAGCGTAAACATCTCCAAGCCTCGTGGGTTTTCGCTATTCTCTTCGACGGCGCACGTGAGATCTTCGTGATACTTGAACGCATACATCGACGAGTTTTTCATGCTCATCTCTAAAGCATCTCTCAACTTTTGCTCGTCGCAAAATTTGACCGGTTTTTCGAGCTCCTCAAACGCTTTGAACGGCGAATCGAAAAATTGCGAGAGATAATCTCCTTGCGCCAATAAGAAGGTGGCTTTAACCAAGCGCAACTTGTTGCGAATATCGCCCGAAATAAGCAAACCATCGAAGAAGTGTTTGTTGGAGACGTCGTGTCTGGAGCGCACAACGTCGGAGATATTCGAGAACGTAATCGTTTTGTATTTTTCCTCCTCTTTGGTGCCACGGGCGACGACTATACTATTTTTTTCCTTTTCTTCCTTCACGTTTGTTTCGTTGTCATCGCTGCTAGCACTGGTAATCTCCCGAAGCGCGTTGACGTACTTCCCTGCGTTTAACGCCAAGGTTTTTGTCGTGTTGTCTAGAAACCAGGGCGTCGGCTCTCTCGGAATGTACTTTTCCGTCCAATACGCGTTGTTGTTATCGAATCGTTCGGAAAGTGAATCTGGTTTCAAGCGTTCATTTTCAACGACGAAAAATTCCTCGTACGTGTCGTTGTCGCAATCGCCTTCAGACATCCATTTTTCTAATTGTTTTAAATACGGTTTCGCGGTCGCGTTTTCCAAACGCGTGAGTAGTCTTTCAGCTTCCGAATCGCCTCCACAACGAATTTTCATTTGTCTCAAAATGTTCAAAAGTTTCCCACCTTTTTCGTTTTCGCAGGCGAACGAAACCGAGGCTAACAAACGAAGCGCTTCGGCGGCAGGTCGGGCATAAAAATACGCCGATTGTAAACTTAAATCGCGCTTATTTCTTTTGCGTTCGAGTTGCGTGATCATGCGTTCCCAATCGCCGAGTAAATCTCTCATTTTAGTTGCCAACGCTTTGCTCGTTTTCCCGGACGTTTTCGTTTGGCCGTAGAGCGTTTTTTCGACGAAGCGCGAACAGGCAAACGCGTCTTCACACATCGGAAGCATTCGACCCAAGAGTTCGCGTAAACTCGGTTCACACCCGCTTTCGCACTCAAATTTGACTATTCTATTCACGTCTTCGTTGCTATTTCTACTACTGCTCTTCTTCGTTGGTTTTATCGCAGCGGCGCGTCTCGCGGTGACGTATCTACCGTCCAAACCAAGTGCGGCGTGCAAGAAATCGTCTAAAAGGAGTAACTCTTGCTCGGCGGTCGATCGAGACGCCAACGGAATGGCGTCCACGTCGCGTTCGTATTCTAATCCTAAGAAATCACTCGTTAAATACGGTCGTTTAGATGAAGATCCGTCATCGTTCCAGCTCGGAAAGGTTGGTTTTCTTGTCGTCGCGGTCGATGTCGATGTTGTCACGACACGTTGCCATACTCGATCTTCGTCGTCGTTTTCTTCTTCTTCTTCTTCTTCTTCTTCTTCTTCATTCTCCTCTTTACGTCTATCTTCCTCGATGATATTCGAAGCCATGTTATCTTTATCGAAAGTCATGTCTTGCAACGCTTTCAAAACGGTCGACGGCGGGGGTTGTCCCTCCGCAAGTTTTCTTGGCGACTTCTTAGTTGTTCTCACCGGCGACCCTTCTAACACGTACGTATCGCTTCTACGACTCTTAACCGCTTCCTTCAACTCCTCGTCCGCAGCAATCTTCGCGACGACGGCGTTCCAACGGTCCAACTCCGGCACCACGTTCGAACTCTTCAACGTCTCGTACAAACTCTCAAATTCCTTCTCGTTTCCTCGTTTTTCCGCTTCCTCGAGCAAACGTCGCTTGGAACTCTCGGAAACGCCTCTCGTGACGGAAAACTCGGACACCATGTTCGCCAACACCGCCGCGGACGTTTCCGCGTATCGGTTTTTCCTCCTCCTTCTTTTAAAGCCTTCGACATCGAAAGAAGAATCTCCATTTTCGTCGTCGTCCTCAAAGTTCGCGATGCCCAAAGCCGCGCATATCTCGTCCACGTGCGGTTGGATGAGAGATTTCGCGCGAGTCTTCTCGTCGTCTCTCAACACCGCGTCGTCGTCGTCGTCGTCTTCGGACATGGTCGCGACCTTTGTTTTTTGTCGTCCTCTGCTGGCGGCGTTGGGACCCCGCTTTTGTCGCGGTCAACTTTGTTTGCTGTGCGATTTTTGATGGATTTTCTCGTTGGAGACTTTTCACCTTTTTTTTAAAATAGGCTTTGATAACTAGGGTTTATTATTAAAACCCTAAACCTTGGAAGGAGAGAAACCAAACATCTCCTTTCCACCTCTCCCCAAATTCGGAGCGCCACACAGCGCGTTCAAGACCGCCACAAAGCAGCAGCAGAAGAAGAAGAAGAAGAAGAGAAAAATGGTACGTTTTTTTACGGAGCGAAAAACAAAAGCGACGCGAACGGGTGTGGCGCGCCGTTTTCCGACGTTCGCACACCGGTCGAAAAACGGCGGGGCCGATTCGCCGCGCGAAGATTTTGCGCGGTATTAGGGCGTTTTCTTTTGTGAGCGGAAAAAAATCACGCCTTGGAAAAATGCGAACGCGGGAATGGTGGGGTCGATGCGACCGCGATCTCGGAACGCGGAAAGGATTTCGGGGAGAGTGGTCGTCCGACGAAGAGAACGATGCGGTGGTGGTCGCCGAGCGTTGAGGTGGAGGCGTCCCCACGCGGAGGATTCCGATGCCATTTTTCTTTTTCGTTTGGGGCTCTCTCGGGAAAAGAGGCGAGGGAGGCGTGTGGGTGCACAACAAGTGTTGTCTCCACCAACTCTGCGAGAAGCGTTCGACGATGGTTTCTTCCCGCGTTTTTTCTTCGCACTCTCCCAACGTCCCAGCGCACTGACGACGCGTTCTTTTCTCATTCATCTACAGGGTATCGATCTCGAAGCTGGCGGCCGCAACAAAAAGACGAAGCGTACCAAGCAAAAGTCTGAAAACGTCTACTTGGCGTTGTTGGTCAAACTCTACCGTTTTCTCGCGAGAAGAACGGACTCCAAATTCAACCAAACGGTGTTGAAGAGGTTGTTCATGTCCAAAACGAACCGACCGCCGTTGTCGTTGTCCAAACTCGCGAAGTTTATGAAGGGAAAAGAAGGGAAAGTGGCGTGCGTTGTCGGCACCATCACGGACGACGTGAGAATGTTTGAAGTACCGAAATTGACGGTGTGCGCGTTGAGATTTACCGCGACGGCTCGCGCAAGAATCGTCAAGGCTGGTGGTGAGTGCTTGACATTCGACCAATTGGCATTGAAGGCGCCGACTGGCGAAGGTGTTGTGCTTTTGAGAGGTCCAAAGAACTCGAGAGAAGCTGTGAAGCACTTTGGCGCGCCGGGTGTGCCGCACTCGCACGCCAAGCCGTACGTGCAACACAAGGGGAGAAAGTTTGAAAAAGCGCGAGGTAGAAGAGCATCCAGAGGCTACAAGGCTTAATTTACGGCGTTATTCCAGTAATGATGCTGTTTTTACGCTGTATTAGTAGTTTTATCTTTTAGAGAGTGGAGGAAGACGCGATTTGTGTACACGCGTCGTGCTTTTGATATCTATCTTTCTCGGTAGTTATCGCACGCGGCGCGGAGCTGCAATCATCGCCCGCAACAATAAGTAAAAATCGAACGCATCTCGTGCCTTCAATTCGTTGGCATCCGTGCGTTCACCAACCGTAGATTTAATTTTAATCGACAAACATAGTTGTCTCATAAATATCCTTAAGGAGTCATATATATAAAGTCCCTTTTGTGTGTTTCATTGCGTTACATTTTTTCCCTTTGCGCTTTTTCCCAAACATCGACGACGCGTTGCGCGGGAAATACGCCGCTCGCGAACATGTCTAAAAAGAAGAGAAAGTCTATCGAACGCGCCGCGTCGAGAGAGCGTGAAAATGCGGGAGACGTCCTCTCCCCGACCGGAGGACCAGTCCAAACGATGTCTCAGCACGACGTCGACGACGCGAAGCAAAAATTGACCAAGACGTCCAAAACGCCGATACGAGACTCGGATTCTCGCGCGTTCTTCGACCCGTCGAAAACGTCGTCATTCGAAGACGTCGAAAATGGATTCATAGTTGACATTGTCGACGAGCCGTCTTCCGCGTACGCGCCGAAGAAAACAACCGCTTCATGGACGGAAGTGATTGAAGATGGCTTCAAAACTGTTACACCGGAGGACTGCGCGCACTGGCTATTCTTTCCGCACCCGCCGAACGTCTTTCAATCTCGGATATTCGAACGCAAATGTTTCGCAAGGAAATGCAGCGAAACGAGTAAAAGCGGATATCAAGATTTACTCACCTCGGATGATATTAAAGCGTGGTTGAAGGAGAAAAAAATGACGTACGGGACGAACGTGGACGTGACGAGTTATAAAGGTGGCGTGAGACGGACACACAACGCGAACGATGGTTTTAGTAACGTGAGTAAAACTGCGGATTACGAAACGGTCATGAAACGTTTCGAAGAGGACGGGTGTTCGATACGAATATTGCATCCGCAGAGGTGGTCGGATAAGTTGTGGGCGTTGTTGTCTAATTTGGAAAATTTTTGGCAGTCGCCGACTGGGTGTAACGCGTATTGGACGCCCGCGAATAGCCAAGGTTTTGCGCCGCATTGGGACGCTATTGATGCGTTCGTATTGCAAATAGAAGGTAGAAAGAGGTGGCGGTTGTATCCGACCAGAGATGTGAGCGAAAAGTTCCCGAGGTTTAGCAGTGCGGAGTTTTCGAAAGAAGAGAGGAAACGGTTAGAGGAGTCGAAGTACGTCGAAATCATTTTAGAACCCGGGGATTTGATGTATATGCCGAGAGGAACTATTCACGAGGCATTTTGTATCGTAAATGATGACGACGAGGAAGGAAAAGGGGATGACGAAGCGAGTTTGCATTTAACGATTTCGGTGAATCAACGTAACACCTTTGCGGATATTTTAGAACACGTCTTCTCGGACGCGTTGGCGGACGCGGTGAATACGAACGTCGAGTTACGACGATGTCCACCAAGGGATTTCTTCAGAAATTTAATTCGATTAGACGAAACGGATGCTAATTTTCGAAGCTCGAAAAAGCTTTTAGAAAGATGCTGCAACGTCGTCGTCGAGAACATGATGAAAAACAACGTTTTTGCAGGATCGGTAGAAAAGCTTCTCGGGAACCTCATGCGTGAACGTGTCAGGCCACCGAAAGCGCACACGCGACTGACCAAAGTATCTCTAGGAGCAAAACCCTCGTTGAGTTCGAAAATAGGCCTAGTCCAAAAGAACTGCGCGTCTTTAGAAGACTGTGACGACGGCATCGTTCGCTTGCGCACGTACATCAACAACGATAGAAAATTACACATGGAAGGCGCTTCGGCAGACATTCTAGACGTTAACGCGTACAGAGAAGCGTCGTCGTGCATGAAAATCGATCCAGAAATCGAAGGCGACGATTTAGACGCGCTAGCGACGGTTTTGTACGCTAAATACGAAGATGGAGTGGAAGTGAAAGACTTGCCATTTGATACCGACGAAGAGAAAATAGTCTTTGCCAGACGTTTGGTAGACACGAACGCGTTTTGTATCCTATAGTATTAAATTGCGTTTTATTCAACTCTGCTGCTGCTGCTGCTACTACTGCTGCATATATTATTACAATGTGCGCGTTTTATTTTCTCTCACTCTCTCTCTCTCTCTCTTTCTAAGTATTCTTACAATTTATCAATCTCTCTTCTTCTCTAAAATTTTATTCCTAGGCGCTCATCGGCTTCTTTTTGCACTTATCGTCGTACCACATCACGAACGCGACCCAACCCCAATGCAAGACACTGAGCGCCGCAAAAACACCCAATGGAACTTGTTTATGGCCATAGTTGAACATGGTTAGCAACACTCCCCAACTGCCAACCGAGCTTCCACCGAACGATCCTAAGCTCCAACACCAATCGCGAATGTGCCATGCGCGCGCAAACATTAAAGCGTTCCCAGCGCCTCCTAAAACCACCGCGACTAACGATAACGACGCGATGTTCGTCGGGTCCGTCGTGGATGTCGATATTTGCGCGATCGGTAACAGCGAGAACAATAAAGTTGCGGTCCATCCCATCAATGTCTGCCACTTTAATTGCATGAACTGTTCGAGCGCGAAGAAGTTCACGTTTTTCTTCTCGCTCCATCCAAAGTAGTCGTTCACGCATCGCAAAGAAATCATTGCAAACGCCCCCAGCGATAACAATTGCGAAAAATCCGTGGACGTTCTAAACAAAGCGTGACTCAAAATATACGGAACAAACGTGTATCCAACCACTCCTAACCCCCGTTCGTACAACGCACACGTCTTTTTTCTCATCGTTTCGTCCGCGAACATTTGCTTCTTAAAGTACGCGGAAACCACCCCAAACAAAGCCACGGAAACGCACAAACCGTACGCCAACAAACTCACGTCCCCGCAATTCCCTGTGAAGAACAATTGGGACAGCAAAAACACCGTATTTACAACGCCTATGGCTTGAATGTTCCTTCCCGCCGGTTCGTCGATGGCGCTGAAATACGACAACAGCAACATGTTCCCGAGACACCCGCACGCGTACCCCTCGTATGAAATCCCCGCGAGTAAGTGCGAGTTCCCGGCGATTATGTTCTGTTGATTCAGAACGATTTGCGGTAAAGTAACCGCTAAAAGTGGCACCGTTGCCAACTCCGCGAGCGATTGCGTCTTTACTGCCCATTTTCCCAGCGAGTTCGTTTCCGTCGCGACCCCCGAGGGCACTTTCGGCGCCGCTTTCGTCGAAGGAAAACGACGACGATGGTCTCTCGACCACAAAACCACCCGCTTTGATGACATTCTTCGCAGAATCAAACTCGTCATCAAACTCGTCGTCGTCGTCGCGGCATATCGTCGTTCCGTTCCTCCTCTTCCTCCTCTCGTCCCCGCGGCGACCGAAGAAGGTATCATCGTCGCGCGTCCGACGACTCCTTCTTTCCGACTCTGCACACGAGACAAACGATGATTTCGATTCGCACCATCTTCAAAGCGTTTTGGAGTCCATCGAATCCCTCCTTCGCAACACCACGATGATGATGATGTTGGCATCTCGTAAAAGAAGAAGAACGAGGAGAGAGAAGAAAAGCCAACAACGACCCGATGACGCAAACAAAGCCAACAAAGCGCTTTTCTTCTCTCTCTCTTAGTATTCGTCCAACAACTTCTTTGGAGCGAGAGACAAAGACTTTTAAAGACGACTTTGTGTGTACATAATTTAAAAGAGAGAAAAAAAGCAAAAGCGTATCTATTCCTCCCCTTTTTTTTACCTCTCTCGTCTCTTTTTTTACAAAAGATATAAAAAAAAATAAAATGAGACCCTAAACCATGAGAAGCGGATATCTTCTGTGTGGACTTCATTGTATCTCTCTCTCTCTAATCTTCTTCTTCTTCTTCTCGAAAAAAGACGCACCAACAAACAAAGAGAGAGAGAGAGAGAGAGAGAAAAAAGGATGACGACGACGGCGACCCAGACGAGTGCGCGTGGCCACCACCACGTGTCGGCCAAAAGTTGCCAGAAAACACACGCATCGTCATCATCCACAGTGGGGGCTCGACGACGAACGACGACGACGTCTAAAGCGATGAGAGGAGGAGGCAAAGTCGTCTTTCCAAAAATCATCGCTTTGACGACGACGACGACGAGAACCAAGAAGCGCGTGGTGGTGCCGATGTCGTCGTCGTCGTCGTCTGAAACGACGACGACCGTAGAAGAAGAAGAAGGAGAAGAAGAACGGAAAGAGCGGAAAGAACAAACGTCCTCCTCCTCCTCCTCCTCCTCGATCTCGTCGTCCAAGGCGTTGCTCGAAGAGTTGCCGAAAGCCATCGGATCGTGTTCGAGGGAGGAGTTGCATCGATGGCTCGAAGACGTCGTGAACCTTCCAAAGCAAAAGCTCGCGCTGGAATACTTTAAAGAAGAAGGACGAGGATTAATAGCGACGGAGTCGATCGATCGGGGCGAGAAAGTGCTCGAGATTCCAAGAGACGCGATTATTACAGTCGACGTCGCGTTGAAGGAATCGCTGCTGGAGAGGAAGAAACTGTCCGAGCTGCAAGAGTGGTCGATATTGGCGAGTTTTCTAGCGGAGATGGCGCAGAATTTAGGAGACGATGGGTCTTCTTCGAAATATAGATTTTCGACGTACGTGAAAGCGTTGCCGAGAAGCACCGGGTCGGTTTTAGAGTGGCCGGAAACGGACGTGAGAACGTTGTTGGCGGGATCGCCGAGTTTATTTTCGGCGCTGGAAAGAAGAGCAAGCGTCGCGGCGGCGATTACGGAAATTCGAGCGAACTTTCCGGAGTTGAACGAGAAGACTTTGCAGTGGGCGTTTGATATTTTGTTCAGTCGATTGATTCGATTGGAAAGTTTGGGAGGGAACTTAGCGCTGGTGCCGTGGGCGGATATGTTGAATCATCAGCCCGGATGCGAAGCCTTTATCGATTTGGATCAAGGGTCGGGGAAAGTGTGCTTGACGACCGATAGGAGTTACGAACCCGGAGAACAAGTGTGGGCGAGTTACGGGCAAAGACCATCGTCTGAGTTGTTGATTTCGTATGGGTTTGCGCCGGCGGTTGGTGATAATCCAGACGACGAATACGCGTTGAATTTACAAATAGACGAGGAAGATCCGTTTGCGAGCGCGAAAGTGAACGCTTTGGCGAGTCAAAATATTCAAGCGTTCGAAACGTTTCCTTTGAGATTGAATGGATATCCGAGACAGTTGTTACAGTACGCATCTTTTGCCATGTGTACGCCAGACGATCCGTCGAAAGTGGACGAGTTGTGCCGCGCGGCGTTTGTAGATATCCAAGCGCCGAAATCGTTGCGGAACGGTGTCGACTTAGCCAGGGGTTTGTTAGCTTCTAAAGACGTGTTTAAATCGAGAGGTAAAAGAGGTGCGGTGTTGGGTGGTGTCCAAGGCGAGATTGCCGTTCGAGAGATGCTGGCGGATGTTACCAGTGACGCGTTGGATAGGTACCCGAACACGGTGGATAAAGATAAAGGTTTAGCGTTGGGAAGAATGCCGGAGATGCCCGAAGTGAGCATGTGGATTGGAGACGCGAGCACGGCAATTAAGAGTTCTATGCGATCGGTGTGCGCGGCGAGAGTTAGAGTTTCAGAGAGAAGAATTTTGGCCAAAACGGATGCGGAGGTGAGGTTACAGCTCCGAAGATTGAAGAGCGAGCAAATGAACAGCAAATAGAAAAAGTTGAAATAGAAATGTGTGTGTGAATATTACTCAAACGAACGACAAACCGAATACGCGCGACTACGTCACGCACTCTGGATTTATTTCTGAATAATGTGCTACTTATTTATATTATTAATCGCTACTAATAAACTCTCTCTCTCTCTCTCTCACGCCTGTTGTGCCGGGAACTCGAAGGAGACGTCCTTACCAGTCAACTTCTTATACACCCCAGCAAACGTTTCCAACTTGTACTCCGTCTCCGCCTTCTTAGACGGATCCAAATACACCTTCAGCAACTTAGAACCATCCAATCGGTATCTTTGTCTCTTTCCCACAATCTCAGTCGGGTACACCAAATCCTCGAGCAAACTCGCGTGCACGGCGGTCAACGTTCGAGAACGCGGTCTCGCTCGCGCAAAGTTCGCTCGTGGCACCGGGCGAATTCTTCTGTTACCGACGAAAACAACGTCCTTGTTAGAGAACTTCTTTTCCAACTCTCTCACCAATCGTTGTTGGATCTTATGGAACGACTTCAAGTACCTGTATGGAACGTGTATGACAACCGCGGTGCGGTTGGCAATCGCAACTTCTGCCGCACCGCAAATGAAGAGGTTTTGGAGGTCCGCTTTTAACTCTTGGTTCGTGTTCTCTAAATCTTGAATGGCCTGTTGAATGAGAAAGAGAAAGAACAATACAGGGTCAGCATTCAGAAACCGCGTCGCCGAATCGAAACAAAACGATGACGACGACGATTCTTGTCTTCAATAGTAGTCATGAAGACGCATCGGCGACGCCTCCCCGTGCACAGGCATTCTTTAGGACCCAAAAAAGAAATCCCTTTCGGGGTCGAGCGACCACATCGCGACGCGCGAAACCCCACAAGAGCGCGTTCCACGCGCGACGCACGCGTCGCGACGTTCAAATCCACAAACCCCGTGCGCGTTTTTTGAGTTCCGCCTCGCGCCCTCGCCTTTTTTTGCGCGCGCTTACGCGTGAGCCCCATTTTCGCGTACAAAAGCGCGCGAGTTGGATTTCCCTCCGATACATCACCGCGACGCGACCTCTGCCTCGACGGTTCTCCGAGCGCGTCAAAATCGAACGACGTACCTTGGCGACCGTGTTTTCAAAATCGGTCGGCTTGGCGCCGGCCTCTTTCACAATCTTCACGCGAGACATTTCTTTTAATGCCGTTTGTTGTGAGGGCGAAATAAGTGAGGAAAGGTGGGCGTTTGTGTCGTTGGTGTTTTGTAAAGAGAAGAAATTCGTGTACGAGTAAAGAGGAAAAATTTTTTGGGGGGCAAGTTTTTTGAAGAACGTTTTCAAAGGCGAAAAGACTTTTAATAATACGTCGAGAGAAAGAACAAAGAAAGAAGAGACAAAGAGAAAATACGCGAAAGACTGAGAAAGACGAAAGAGGCGAAC
>MDTG01012662.1_pt1 | contig 12933 bp, 12 predicted proteins | sample 811421 | NCBI WGS metagenome assembly MDTG01 (sample SAMN05326645, study PRJNA326480) | marine metagenome | isolation source: seawater | place: Pacific Ocean: South East | collected 2011
CCTATGGCTGAACATCATAAAAAAAATATTAAAAAAAAAACAAGTCATTATGAGATACTTAAAAAACTAGAATTAAAGTTCGATGATTTTATAAAACTAAAAAAACATACAAAGAGTAAAAATATGAAATTTATATCTACACCATACGACATAAAATCTTTACTTTTTCTTATTAAAATTAAATCTGATTATATAAAATTTGCTAGCAGTGAATTATTAAACTTCCCTATGCTAGATATAGCAAGAAAATCAAATATACCTATTATACTTTCAACAGGTATGAGTAATTTAAAAGAAGTAGTAGAATCAATTGATTTTGTTTTAGAGAAGAATAAGAAATTAATAGTTCTAAAATGTACTTCTGATTATCCTGCTAAAACAGAAGAGTTAAACTTAAAAGGTTTAAAATCTTTACAAGAAATTTTTAAAAATAAAATCATATATGGTTTTTCAGATCATAGTATAGGAAGTATTGCAGCAATAACCTCATTAAAATTTGATGTTAAATATATTGAGAAACATTTTACATTAGACAAAAATGCTAATGGCCCAGACCACAAAGCCTCAACAGATCCAAAAGAACTTAAAATATTCATTAGAGATGTTAATAATTCAATAAAAGCTGAAGGTTCTGATACTTGGAAAATAAGTAAACAAGAAATCAAGCAAAGAAAAGCAATGAGAAAAGGTTGTTATGCAAGAACTAATATAAAAAAAGGTGAAATTTTAAATTCTAGTAATGTAATTTATTTGAGACCTCCAAACTCTCTTTCACCAAAAGATTTATATCTTTACTGTTTAAACAAAAAAGTTAAGAAAGATATAAAAAAAGGATCACCACTAAAAAAAGAATATTTTTCTGAATTATAAATAATTATCCTCTTGTTTTCTTTTACGAATAAATTTTCCAGGTACTCCAAAATAAATACTATTTGATTTACAATCTTTATTAATAAAGGACCCTCCACCTATTACAACGTTTTTACCGATTGAAATATTATGATTTATTGAAGAGCCTATACCTAAATGTGTTAAAGAATCTATTTTTACTTTTCCTCCAGTATTTACACCGGGAGCAACAGAAGTAAAATTTTTAATTTGATTATCATGATCAATTGAACAACTAGTATTTAGTATACATTGAGAACCAATTTTAGTATTGGCATTAATAACAACACCAGGCATGACAACATTGCCACTGCCAATTGATGAATACTTTGATATACAAGAAAATTTAGAAATAATATTAGGGAAAATATAATCATAATTAACATTTTTCTTTAAAAAGTTGTAGATACAAAAACGAATATAGTTAGACCCTATACTAATAAATATATATTTTTTTTCTTTTTTATTTTTTGTAAAAAAACTATTAAGGATTTTTTTATTCTTATTTAAATTTTCTCTATTAGTTGGTAAAAAAAAATTTTTATTAGAAACTTTGTCATATAAACTTTCATCTAATATAGATAATATTGTTTTGTAATGACCGCCTTTACCAATTAGAAGTAGATGCTTCATCATGAAAAAGAGATAATTAGAATTTTCATTTTATTTAACATAAATGTATTTAGATAGAATTAATACTCTAATTTTTATTTTGATTAAGTATTTCTTTTATGATGTATTTATTATTATTTTTTATTTTTAAATTTTTGAACATTTTTTCTCTAACTTTATTTTGATTTATCATATGTTTTTTCTTATTTTTGAAGATAAAATCAATCTTTTTTTTAAAATCATAAGAATTTTTTATGAGTAAATTTTCATTATATATTTTATGATGCTCCATCAATTTAAATTGATCAAATATTAATGTAGGTTTTTTCAAGAAAATTGACTCATCTAACAAAGACGTAGGTAATCCAACAACAAAGTTTGAGATATCCAAAGCATAGTAAGGATTGTTTAAAATAGATTTATGTTTTATAAAAATAATATTGGATGAATTATTAATTGTAGATAGTATTTTAGAAAAATAATCAATCTTATCTAAATTAAAATCTTTGTTTTTTATGAGAAATAAGATTTTTGGAAATAATTTGGAAATATTGATTACTTCATGATAAAAAATAGAATTATTTCTCCAATTATTAGAAAAAGATCTTGAGGAATCATAAAGATTAATTGGACTATGCCAATCTAGAATTAAACAAACTGTTTTAAAATTAAGATCTTTTTTTATCTGAGAAATTAAATTTTTTTCTTTTGTATTAATAAAATATTGATGATGTCTAGGAGGACCATAGAAGTAAAAATTTTTTTTAAAGTTTGTTACTTTCTGTTTTTCAAGCAGTAACTCAATATCACCATAAATAAAATTATTTTTTATATTATTTTCAGGATGCCAAAAATAACCATGTAGACGCTCAGAAAAACAGAAAGTATTAATATGCTTTTTATTTAATAAGATATTTAGTTCTGATGGAAACAATAAATCATATCCTATAAGAACTGTTTTTAGTGAATTAAACTTTTTTAAAATTGTATCAAAAAAATATAATTTGAATTGTAGTATAAATATGGATTTTATAAAAAGAAAATCTAATTTAGGATTTATATTAAATATTAAAAAAAAATTTTTAAAAAAGGATTTTACAAAAAATAAAAAAAATAACTTTTTAGTAACACGCCAATCAAAAAAATTAATATTATTCTTTTTGTAATAAGAAAGTGTATTTTGATCAATACTTTCTTCATTAATAGAACAGTGAAGAATATTTTCTCTTCTAAACATAGAATTATTTGAGATGTCATAAAATTGATCTTTTAAATATAAATTAGAGTAGTAAATGCCTTTGTGAGGAAAAAAAAGTATTTCATGTTCAAATTTGTTGCTACTTTTTTTACGAATTTTAGAACTATTTATTTTATTAAATCTAAATCTTATTTTTTTTAAAATATTTTTTATATTGGATATTGTGTTTATAAAATTAAATAAATTTAATAATTTAGAAATTAATAAATTTTTTTTTAATAAATCTTTAAATAAATATTGGTTTATAAAATTATTTTCAATTAAATAATATTTATCATATTTTTTGAAAAATTTATTTTTACTAAGTGAGTCAAGCTCTGTTACTTCATACACATATTTATAATTATTTTTAACTAGAGCAATTATTATTTCATCAAACTGGCTATCATATTCATAAATATTATTTATGATATATTTCCTATAAAAATTATCTTTAATTAAATATCTAGTTAATTTATCAGTATTTTTTTTAGTTTTATCTAAAAATTTTAAATCAGAAGATTTTATTTCTAGATGAGATAAATGAATAAAGTTAATTATTTTAAGAAAGCTAATAGATCTTGGACTAAAAAAAATATTTGAAGACGTTAAGTAATAAATTTTTTTAAAAAAAAAAAATTTATAAAAAATTAAAAAAAAAAATAAAAGAAAAGACAGATTTTTTACGAAAAGAATTTTTGGTTTCAATTATTATTTATATTTAATGCGTTGATATGATTATGTTTTATTAAAAATTTTTCTTTTTTACAATCACGTACTGAATTTAGATGAAAGATATTTTGATAATAAAAACCACGATTTAATTGTTCTATAATAAAATGTTCATCATCACCATAAAACATTTTTTCATCATCTATAATTACTAAATTTTTTTTGGATATCCTTAAACATTCATTAATTAAATTAGACCTAAAATTAGTTGTTTCAATAATATCATCTTTTAAAAGAGTTGAAAGTACATGAGATATAATAATATTATCAATACTTTTAGATTTTATTATTTGAATATTATTTATATTTGTTAAATCAATTTGATTTAAATTAAGATTTTGTGATTTTTCTACCTCTCTAATTATTTCTAATGCTTCATTACTAACATCAAAACCAATAACTTTTGAATTGGGAAAATTTTTTACAAAATATTTAATGTTTTCACCTTTACCACAACCAAGATCTAAAAATGTATCTTTATCTAAAAATCGTCTTCTAAAAAAATTATTGTTATTAGCTAATATTTCAAATCTACTAATATTTGAATTATATATTTTTTCTTTTTGAGTATAACTTAAATTTTGATAATTAAAATATCCTCTACCTTTTTTTGAATAATGAATTTTATTAAAATTATCATACTTTGAAATACTAAAATTAGAATAGTTATAATTTATAATTTTTTTGATTTGTATAATTGAATTTAAAAGAAGCCATGAAAAAAATGAAAAATAATTATATTTAATTATTTCACTCTTTAATGAGTATTTAAAAGAATGATCTTTTAAAAACCTATATACATAGAAAAAAAATTTAATAGGATAATAAAAAAGTTTACTAATTATGAACTCTATATTTTTACGCATCTACTGTAAATATATTATAGTTAGATATGAAAAATAAAATGAATAATCTTAAATCAAGGATATTTGTCAGTTGTTCCTCAAATAAAATTAAATTATTAAAGACATTTAATAACTATAATAATGAGAATTTTAAAAGCATAATAGTTTATCCTGGAGACATGAATAAAAAAGTAAAAAGCAGCACTTTGAGTAACTTTATTAATATGCCTAGGATTCATCAAAATAACAAGAAAGAAATTTTGAATATATTGAAACGCTATGAAATTAATTATGTTTTGCCTACAAGTGATTATGAACTCTTATTTTGGTCAAAGAATAAATTATATTTTCAAAAACAAAATATCACCATTTTTATTTCAGATAATAAGACAATTAAATTTTGCCAAGACAAATTAAATTTTATGAAATTTTTTAAAAAAAACGAACTTAAATATATACCTACTAGTCTCAAAAAATTTAGTAATAACTATAATTTTATCGTAAAAAATAGATATTCTTATGACAATAAATTTTATAAGACAAAAAAAATTAAATTAATTAAAAATAATACAAAATTTATATTTCAAAAATATATTTATGGTAGAGAATATAGCCTAGATTGCTGGTTTAACGAAGACTCAGAATTAAAAAATTCAGTATTAAGGGAAAGATTAAAAATTAAAAAAGGACTAGCTATAAAAACTGTCAGAGCTAGAAAACCAAAAAATTTATTAAAAATAATTAACTTGATTAGTAATTCCTATAAGTTTTATGGTGCTGTTAATTTTCAATTTATTTATAATGATAAAAATATTTTCTTTTTAGAATGTAATCCCAGAGTTAGTGGAAGAATTGATGCCTCTATAAAATTTGGTCTAAAAATATGGAATTATGCTTTTTAATAAAAAAATTAATTTAGATAATAAGATTATAGTTATGGATTTAGATGATACGATTTATGATGAAAATAGTTTTTTTAATAATGGCCTAGATCAAGTTAGTAGATATTTATCAAAATATTTAAATAAATCGTATAAAGGTATTTATAATGACTTATTATTAATAAATCTAGAATATGATAGAGATAAAATTTTTAACAGATATCTAGATTTTAATATTAAAAATAAAAAAAAATTAATATCTAATTGCATACAGATTTATAGATATAATAATAAAATTATATCTCCTTATCCTGATGCCCAAAAGTTTTTAAATTTATACAAAGGTAAATTATTTCTTGTAACTGATGGAAATAAAAAAGTTCAATCTCATAAAGTCAACCTATTAAAAATAAAAAAATACTTTAAGAAAATATATATCACAAGAAGATTTGGAATTAGATATGAAAAACCATCTCTATATTGTTTTAAAAAAATTTTGAAAACTGAAAATTCTTCATGGGAAAATTTATGTTATATAGGAGACAACCCCAATAAAGATTTTATAAACTTGAATAAATCCGGTTCAATAACAGTCAGGATGTTAAGAGGAAAATACAAGAAATTAAAACTTAATAAATTGTATGACGCTAAAATTAAAGTATATAATTTTAATCAATTTTTAAATTAATATATTGAATGAAAAAAAATTTTAAATTCCCTTTTTTTGTAGCTGAGATTTCCGCTAACCATAATGGTTCTTTAAGTCAGCTTAAAAAACTAATTGATTGTGCAAAAATAAATGGTGCAGATGCTGTTAAAATACAATCCTATGAAGCAGATACAATCTCTATCAGATCAAAAAATAAAAAAATGTTAATTAAAGAAGGTATTTGGAAAGGATATAATTTATGGGATTTATATAAAAAAGCAGAGACCCCTTTCAGATGGCATAAGGAGATTTTTAAATACTCTAAGAAAAAAAATATTTTATGTTTTAGTACACCTTTTGATGAAACAGCTGTTGATATACTAGAATTAAATAACTGTCCTATTTATAAGATTTCATCTTTTGAGATAAATCATTACCCCCTCTTAAAAAAAGTAGCATTGACAAAGAAACCTATGATTATTTCTACTGGCACAGCCTCAATTAAGGAAATAGATAAAAGTATGAAATTTTTAAAGAAATATACAAACGCACCAATAGCTCTTTTGTATTGTGTAAGTAACTATCCCGCCTCCAAAGAGGATTTTAATTTGAATAATTTAAAAATTCTAAAAGAAAAATTCAACTGTGTGGTCGGATTATCAGACCATAGTAAAGATTCAATAGTAGCTCAACTATCTATACCTTTAGGTGCGAAAATAATTGAAAAACATATTGCTTTAGAGCACCAAAAAGTAGGGCCTGACATTGAATTTTCACTTAAAGGTAAAAATATAAAAAGGTTTATAAATAAGCTAAATGAATCAAAAAATTTAATTGGTGAAAATAAATTTATTAGAAAGTCTAAAGAATTAAAAAATCTCAAATTTAGAAGATCTATATATATAGTAAATGATATTAAGAAAGGAGAATTGTTTAATAAAGAAAATATTAAGTGCCTAAGACCTAATTTTGGTTTAGATCCATCTTTTTATGAGAAAGCTATAGGTCGTAAATCTAAAATTAATTTAAAAAAAGGAAATTCGTTAAAAAAAAGTCATTTTATTTAGCATTGAATTTAGCCAACAAAACTGAGTCATAATATCTACCATTTCTTTTAACTTCCCTTTTTAATACACCTTCAGTTTTGAAACCTATCTTCTTAAATAAATGAATATGTTTATTCCTAAATGAAAAAACTTCAACAGATAACTTATTTAATAAAATATTTTTAAACGCATAATTAATTATGAAATTATGAAAATATAAGAAATCTTCTTTGAAGTATCTTATAGTTTCTCTTTCTTTAATAGTTAAGAATGAAATTTCTGCTTTTTTATTTATATATGAAATATGCACTAAACCACCATAACCAATAAAATAATCTTTATAGAAGATAGAAAATAAAATTTGATTTGGTTTTAATTTTAACTGATTAAAATAATATTTAATAAATAAATTTTGATCTTTAATTGTTAAATTTTTATTATTTCTTAATACTTTTTGGTTTAAATTTCTCAATAATCTTATATTTTCAAAATCATTTTTTTTTACTTTATTTATTCTATAGTGTGTCATTCAAAATATAGATTTATAAATTAATTTAGCTAATTTTAGATCATCATAGTTATCAATATCGACTGCTCTAAAATTAGGGATTTTTAGAATTTTTGTATTTTTTGAAAAAACTTTTTTTCTTTTTTTCCATGCTTTTGAAGTACCCCAGCAAAATTGGCCAACATCATGATAAAACTCTTTTAAGTCTTGTGAATTGGTATTATATGATTTTGGATCAATCATTTTTTCAATAAAACCGTTTTTTAAAGAAAATCCTCTTTGAACAGGATAGTCATAAGATTTTACAGGTAGTACATATTCACATTTTTCAGATTTCATAATTTTTAGAGATTTTCTTAAATCGTTAAAATAAATAAGAGGTGAAGCTGCGTAAATACAACAAATAAAGTTGAAATTAATATCTAAATTGGAATAATAATTAATAGCATGATCAATTACATCGGATACAGGAACATTGTCACCAGAAAGGTTTTTTGGTCTAAGAAATGGAACCTCTGCTCCATTTTTCTTTGCTATTTTAGAAATAATTTCTGAGTCTGTAGAAACGATGATCTTATCAAAGATATTAGCTTTTATAGCTGAAATAATTGAATAATAAATAATTGGCTTATTAAAAAATTTAACAATATTTTTATTTGTAATTCTTTTGCTTCCAGATCTTGCAGGTATGATTGCTAAATTCATGTTTTTAATAAATAATTAATATATATAACATATGAAAACATTCATAATCAATAATCAACAAGGTAAAAGATTTAGTAAGACCTCTGGAGATTTTAACAAAATACATTTAGATAAAAAATATGGATATAATTCTCAATTTGGAGAAAATATAGTTCATGGTGCACTAGTTATAATTAAATTATTATCAATTCTTAAAAAAGAAAATAATTTTAAAAAAGATTTCAAAACAATAGATTTCAAATTTATAAATTTTATAAAGTACAATAAAAAATTAAAACTAATAAATAATAATGATTTAAATTATAATTTAATTCAAAATAAAAGAATAGTTATCAAGATAGAAGTTAATAAAAATTATAAAAATAATAATATTAATAAAATAAACAAAAAAAAGAAAATTAATCTAAAAATAAATAATAGTTTTAATATTAAAAACATAAAAATATTATTAATGAAAATAAGTAACTATGTAGGTATGCAATATCCTGGTGAAAATTCCCTTATTAGGAATATAAGAATTCAGTATTTTAAAAGTGATATAAATCAGAGAAATATAATTAGTTGGAAAGATGATAGAAGATTGCCACTTATAAAGAATATACTCACTTATAATTTTTACCAAATTTACTTTGAAAGTATCGAGAGGCCCCTATTTAAAAAAAAAAATATTAAAATTAATAAGTCTTTAAAAGATAAAGTATTAAATTTAAGAGGAAATTATCTTATAATTGGTGGAAGTAATGGAATAGGAAATGAAATATTGAATTTACTAAGCTTCAATAAAAAAATTAAAATAATTAGTACCTATCATTATAATAAAATAGAAAATCTAAATAATAATATAAAACAAATAAAATTAAATGTTGAAAAGGATATGAATAAAATAAAAAAAATAATTGATCAAGATGACTTCACAATATATTACTTTGCAACATCAAGAATTTTATCAGATAAAAAAAACGAAGAATTAAAAGAAAACTATATTAAATTTTACATCAAATATGTTCTTCAAATACTGAAAATATTAAAACAAAATAAATGGGAATATAATTTTTTTTATCCATCCACTGACTTTATCAATCAAAAAATAGATAATTTATATACGAAAATTAAAAAAGAAGCTGAAATCAAAATAAAAAAAGAATTAAAAAAATCCAAAAATATAAATTTAAATATTTTAAGAATTCCAAGTGTTCATACTAAACAAAATTTATCTATGATAAAAAGTAATTATCCAAATTTTACTGAAATATTGAATGATAGTAATTATTTTCAAAAAAAAATATTATTTGATTATTAATTATGAAAAGGAAAATTATTTCAATTTATTCAAGCTCATTTGTCTTTGAAAAAAGCAATTTATGGAGAGTATTTAACGATAATAATTTTTATATTAAATTTAACTTTTTTAATAATTTTCAAAAAATTGATTTAGAAAATAATATTGATTATTTAATAATAATTATTTTATTCGATGACATATATAAGGAAAACCAATCATTTAAATCTATTTTAAAAGATATAGAAATAAAATGTGTAAAATTATCTAAGAAAAATAATTTTAAAATATTATTTTTTTTTTCAAATTGGTATAAGGAAAATTTATTAAATACTTCAAAAAATTATTACGAAAAAGAAAAATCTAATTTATTTTTTAATAATTTTTTTTGTAAGAAAATCTCAAAAATTCATAATTGCTATATTTTTAATCTTGATAATTATTTGGGTGAGATCGGTTTTCAAAATATTTTTGAGTCAAGAAACTGGTATCTATTAAAAAGTAGATTTAGCATTGAGGGTATTAAAATGTTGATAAATTTTATTAATAAATCCATTTCAAATTTTGAAATGAATAAAAGGAAAATTCTTGTACTAGATTGTGATGATACTCTTTGGGGTGGAGTGATAGGAGAAGACGGGATGTCTAATATTATTCTTGGAACTGATGGAACAGGTCAAATATATAAAGATATACAAAAAGAAATTATTAATATTTATAAAAAAGGAATTTTAATAGCATTAATAAGCAAAAATAATGAAGAAGATGTATTGAGAGTTTTCAAAAAACATTCAGAAATGCTTTTGAAATTGAAACATATAACCTCACATAAAATAAATTGGAAAAATAAATATTTTAATATTAAAGACATTTCTAAAGAATTAGACTTACACATAAGTAATTTTGCTTTTTTAGATGATAATCCAATTGAAAGAGAACAAATGAGATCCAATGTGCCATTAGTAGAAACTTTAGAACCCCCAAAAGAATTATACGAATGGCCTTTATTTATTAGAAATTTAGATATATTTGCAACATCTCATCTATTGGAAAATGATAAAAAGAGAAATATCCAGTACAAGAGTAGAATGAAGTTTATATTTGATAAAGAGAACGAAAAAAATGATTTAAATTTTTTAAAAACAATAAAACTAACTCCAAAGCTATTAAAGCTAAATGATAATCATGTTCAAAGGGCAATTCAATTATCACAAAGAACAAATCAGTTCAATGTTTTAAAAAATGAGTATAATAATCATAAATTACAAAATATAATTAAAAATAAAAAAGAGATTTTTTATTTATTAAAACTCAAAGATAAATACGGAGATCACGGAATTGTAGGATTATTTCATATAGTAGAAATTAAAAAAGGAAAATACCAGTTATATAATTTTTTATTAAGTTGTAGAATTTTAGGAAGACATATTGAATATTGGTTAATTAATGAAATTAAGAATATCTTGATAAAAAAATCTTTTGATTTTTTATTGATTAAACCAAATAACACTAAGAAAAATAAAATAGCATTAAGATTTATAAATTCTTTAGACCTTTTATTTGATAAAAAAGAAAAGGCGTTTATTTTAAACAAAAAAACAAAATTTAAAAATTTAGGAATATATAATAGTGGATAAAATTAATAAAAAACTAATAAAAATTATGGAAAATGTGTTTAATAAAAAAATATCAAAGATAGATAATTTAAAAATAAATAGTTTCGAAGAGTGGGACTCTGTTAATCATTTTTATATTTTATTAGAAATAGAAAAGGTATTCTCTATAAAATTTTCTGAAAAAGAATTTTTTGAATTAAACACAATTAAATTGATAAAGAAAAAGATTTCCCAGAAATTAAAATAAACCAATGTTTGATAAATATAAAATTGCTGAATTATTATCTAAATTAAATATAAATAAAGGTGATACTTTGATTATTCATAGTGATGCTATGGCTTTGGCACAGTTTAATGAAATTAATCGAGAGATAGATTATAATAATTTTTTTGAAAATATATTAGATTTTTTAGGAACCAGAGGAACATTGGTGATTCCTACTTTTACTTATAGTGCTACAAAAAAGAAAATCTTTTATCCTTTAAAATCAAAAAGTGAAGTGGGAGTAATTTCTAATAGATTTTTGACTTTTGATGGAGTTCAAAGAACAAATCATCCAATTTTTAGCTTTGGTGTAATTGGCAAAAATAAAGATAAATTGTTGAATTTTGATAATTATACATGTTTTGGCCAGAAATCAATTTTTGCGAAACTTTATGAATTATCATCTAAAATTATTTGTTTAGGATGCTCTACGAAAAACTCAATAACTTTTATGCATCATTTAGAAGAGAAAGCATTAGTTCCCTATCGCAAATATATTATTTTTGATGGAGTTATTTTTGATAATAAAAAGTCATATAAAGTTAAATGTAAATATTATGCAAGAGATTTAAATTTAAAAATTAATACTAAACCATCATTAAATTTGTTTACTAATTTTATTAAAAAGATTGATTCTAACTTAATTTCAGAAAAACTTTATGGTAGGTTAATATCAACATCTTTATCTACAAAATTATTTTATGATTATGGCTATCCCCTTTTAAAAAAATATCCTTTACTATTCATTGAAGAAGGAGCGAAAGTTTATAGAGATATTTCCCTATAAATATATAAATAATGAAATAAATTGATCGTATTTTCTTTGAATTTAGATCTTTAAAAATGATAAGATAAATTTAAATGATGATTACGTGGATTAAGGATTTATTTCATGAAAATAGATCAATTACTGGTAAGGGAATACAAAATGCACTTTCCTATTTTGAAAAAATAAATCCTGAGTTAAAAAGAATTAAATTTAAATCTGGAAAAAAAGTTTTTGATTGGATAGTACCTGAAGAGTGGGATATTTATGATGCTTATATCCAAGATAGCAAAGGAAGAAAATATTGTGAATTTAAAAAACATAATTTACATATAGTCGGTTTTTCTATCCCAATAAATAAAAAAATTAATAGAAGAGAATTATTGCCATACTTGCATACTAATAAAAAAATTCCAAATGCAGTTCCATATGTCACAAGTTATTACAATAAAACTTGGGGTTTCTGTTTATCTGAGAGTGAAAAATCAAGTCTACCTGATGGTAAATATAAAGTTTATATAAATAGTAAGTTTACAAAGGGTAATCTTCATTTATCTCATGCTTTGATTAGAGGTAAATCAAATAAAGAAATATTTTTCAGTTCTTATTTATGCCATCCATCGATGGCCAATAATGAATTATCAGGTCCTGCCGTTTTAAATGAATTTTTAAGATTTTTAAAAAGTAAAAAAAAACTAAATTATTCATACAGATTTGTTTTGCTCCCAGAAACTATTGGTTCTATTTGTTATCTTTCAAAGTTCTATAAAACTCTAAAAAAAAATATAGTAGCAGGATATAATCTTTCCTGTTTAGGTGACAGCAGAGCTTATAGCTTTGTCAAAACACCCTCTGAAAAAACCTTAGCTGACTTAAGTATTAAGGCAGCTCTTATTGGTAAAAA
>MDTG01348059.1_pt1 | contig 12933 bp, 13 predicted proteins | sample 811421 | NCBI WGS metagenome assembly MDTG01 (sample SAMN05326645, study PRJNA326480) | marine metagenome | isolation source: seawater | place: Pacific Ocean: South East | collected 2011
AAAAAGGAAGCGCCTAAACAAGAAGCAAAAAAGGAAGCGCCTAAACAAGAAGCAAAAAAGGAAGCGCCTAAACAAGAAGCGAAAAAGGAAGCGCCTAAACAAGAAGCGAAAAAGGAAGCGCCTAAACAAGAAGCGAAAAAAGAGGACGTTAAAAAGTAAAACTTAACGCTTAAAGATGTTTAAAGTGAAATTATTTACATTATATCCTGATATAATTTTAGGACCACTTAACCTAGGTTTATTAAAAAAAGCTAGAGAAAACAAGATATGGGATCTAGAAATAATTGATATTAGAGAATTCGCTTCAGACAAACACAAAACCGTCGATGACACACCTTTTGGTGGTGGTTCAGGTATGTTAATGCGACCTGATGTTTTAGCTAAAGCTTTAGATCAAAAAATAAATAATGATGAAAAAAAATATTATTTATCACCTAGAGGCAAAGTTTTGAATCAGTCAATAGTTAAAAATTTATCTAATCAAAAAGGTATTAATTTAATTTGCGGCCATTTTGAAGGAATAGACCAAAGAGTTCTAGACACAAGAAATATTGAAGAATTAAGCGTCGGAGACTTCATTCTTTCCGGCGGTGAAAGCGCAGCAATTGTCTTATTAGACGCTGTGCTTCGATTATTACCCGGGGTAATGGGAAATGATCAATCTGTAAAAGATGAAAGCTTTGAAAATGGTCTTTTGGAATATCCACAATACACCAAGCCTCAAAATTGGGAAGAAAAAAGGCCTCCTGATGTTCTTTTATCAGGAGATCACGCGAAAATTAAGGACTGGCGTTTATCTCAATCAGAGGCTATAACACGTCGCCAGAGACCAGATCTTTGGAAAAAATATAATAAAAAATGAAAAATATTGAAGACATAAATAAGGCTGCGGTAAAAAAAATATCAGCAAACAAAAAAATCTCTGATTTTTCACCAGGTGATACCATAAAAGTTGGGGTGAAGATTATTGAGGGAAAAAAAGAGAGAGTTCAATTTTTTGAAGGTGTTTGTATAGCTAAAAAAATAGAGATATCAACTCTTCCTTCACAGTGCGAAAAATTTCATTTGGTGAAGGTGTTGAGAGGACATTTGCATTATATAGTCCAAATTTAGATACTATAAAAGTTATTCGATCAGGAAAGGTAAGAAGAGCAAAACTGTATTACCTTAGAGACAGAAAAGGCAAATCTGCACGAATAGCAGAAAGATTAAGAAAAAAAATTGGTATAGATGTGTCAACAGAAAAAGTTGAGACTAAAACAGCATCTCCTGAGTCACAAAACCAAAATTTGTCATCTAAGCCAGATGAAAAAAAAGATAGTAAATCTACAATTAAAGAAAAGAAATAATTTTTAAAGAAATGCCTAAAACTTTATACGATAAAATTTGGGAGCATCATTTAATCAACACTCAAGATGATGGAACAAGTTTGTTATATGTTGATAGACACTTAGTTCACGAAGTGACTAGCCCACAAGCTTTTGAAGGTTTAAGGTTACAAAAAAGAAGTGTTAGAAGGCCAGAGCTAACGCTAGCAGTTCCTGATCACAATGTGCCTACTACTGATAGAACTAAAGGCATTGATGATGAACAGTCTAAAGTTCAGGTAGAAACTTTAAGAAAAAATTGTAAAGAATTTGGAGTTAAGCTTTTTGATGTAAACGATAAAAGACAAGGCATTGTTCATATAATTGGACCAGAACAAGGCTTTACTCAACCCGGAACTGTAATAGTTTGTGGAGATAGCCATACCGCAACCCACGGAGCATTTGGCGCACTAGCTTTTGGTATTGGAACGTCAGAGGTTGAGCATGTTCTAGCAACCCAAACATTAATTCAAAAAAAATCTAAAAATTTAAGAATATCCGTCAATGGTAGCCTATCAAAAGGAGTTACAGCTAAAGATGTTATATTAAAAATTATTGGAACCATCGGAACAGCTGGAGGAACTGGTTTCGTTGTAGAGTTTGCGGGAGAAGTCATAAAAAATTTGACCATGGAAGAAAGAATGACAATTTGCAATATGACCATAGAGGCAGGCGCTAGAGCAGGATTGATCGAACCAGACGAGAAGACTTTTAATTATCTAAAAGGTAAAACAATGTCTCCTAAAGGAGAAAATTGGACTAGGGCAGTAAAATTTTGGAAAACCTTATATTCAGACCCAGATTGTATATTTGACAAGGAAATAAAAATTAATGGCCAGGATATTGAACCGTTAGTAACCTGGGGAACATCTCCGCAAGATGTTTCACCTATAACTGGAGTTGTCCCAGATCCAGATAAAGAACGAAATGAAGATAGAAAAATGGCCATGAAAAGATCTCTAGAGTACATGGGCTTAAAAGCTAATACTAAAATATCTGATATTAAAATAGACAAAATTTTTATAGGTAGCTGTACAAATGGAAGGATTGAAGATTTAAGATTAGCAGCTGAATTATTAAAAGGAAAAAAAATTGCTAAAAATGTTAGTGCAATGGTAGTGCCTGGCTCAGGACTTGTAAAAGAGCAAGCTGAAAAGGAGGGATTAGATAAAATTTTTAAACAAGCAGGATTTGAGTGGAGAGAGCCTGGTTGTTCAATGTGTTTAGGAATGAATCCTGATCAACTTAAACCTAAGGAGAGGTGCGCATCAACATCGAACAGAAATTTTGAGGGACGACAAGGACGGGGAGGAAGAACACACCTTGTCAGCCCGGGCATGGCTATTGCGGCTGCAATAACCGGTCATCTAACAGATGTCAGAAAGATTTAGTCTATGGAAAAATTTTCAAAATTGAAGTCGATACCATCGTATATTTCATTACAAAATATCGACACAGACATGATTATTCCTAAGCAATTTTTAAAAACAATTAAAAGGACAGGTTTGGGAAAAAGCTTATTTTATGAAATGAGATATGATGAAAACGGGAATGTTGTTAAAGATTTTATTTTAAATACCGAACCATATAATAAGTCTAAAATTTTAATTGCAGGAAAAAACTTTGGATGTGGATCTTCAAGAGAACATGCACCATGGGCTCTATCTGATTTTGGAATTAAATGTATTATAAGCTCTAGTTTTGCTGATATATTTTATAACAACTGTTTTAAAAATGGAATTTTACCAATAAAAATTAGTGAAAAAGTGATAAATGATTTAATAATTTATTTTGAGTCAAAAAAAGAGATAGAAGTCGATCTAATTGACCAACAAATTAGTTGTGGCAATAAAAAGTACAAATTTGAATTAGACAGTTTTAGAAAGAAATGTTTGTTAGAAGGTTTAGACGACATAGATTTGTCTCTGAAAAAAGTTGACCAAATTAAAAATTTTGAAGATAAACTTAAAATTGAAAAACCCTGGATTTAATCAAAAGTGAAAAATAGAAAAATTTTATTATTGCCAGGTGATGGTGTTGGCCCAGAGGTTGTAGGGGAAGTCAAAAAAATTATTGACTGGTTAAATTCTAATAAGTCACTCGATTTTAAAGTTGAGGAGGAATTGATTGGAGGTGCATCAATTGATAAAAATAAAACACCAATTACTGATGAAGTTTTCTACAAATCATTAGAATGTGATGCTGTTATTCTTGGTGCTTGTGGCGGTCCAAAATGGGATAACTTAGAATTTTCAAAAAAACCGGAGAGAGCTTTATTAAAATTAAGAAAAGAGTTAAAACTCTTTGCAAATTTAAGGCCTGCTATTTGTTTTAAACAATTAGTGGACGCCTCAACGCTTAAACCAGAAATAGTATCTGGATTAGATATTATGATTGTAAGAGAGTTAACAGGTGGAATCTACTTTGGGGAGCCAAGAGGTATTGAACCTTACAAAAATAATCAAAGAAAGGGTATTAATACGCACACTTATACTACAAGTGAAATTCACAGAATAGCAAAAGTAGCTTTTGATTTAGCTTTAAAAAGAAAAAAGAAAGTTACCTCTTGCGAAAAATCTAATGTTATGGAAGCAGGAGTTTTATGGAGAGAAGAAGTGCAAAATATAAAAGATAAAGAATACGGAAATATAAATTTAGAGCATATGCTCGCAGATAACGCCGCTATGCAGCTTCTAAGAAATCCAAAACAATTCGATGTTATTTTAGCCGATAACTTATTTGGAGATATGTTATCTGACGAAGCAGCAATGCTCACAGGTTCCTTAGGACTACTCCCATCAGCGTCTTTAGGTTCTAAAGATAAAAATGGAAAAATTCGTTCACTTTATGAACCTTGTCATGGTTCCGCACCTGATATTGCAGGAAGAAACATATCAAATCCAATAGCTACAATATTGAGTTTTTCAATGGCGTTAAGATACTCTCTAGAATTGGAAAAAGAGGCAGACGCTTTGGATAATGCAGTCCAAAAAGTGCTTGATGATGGGTTAAGAACTAAAGATATTCTGTCAAAAGGCAATAAAGAAGTTACAACTTCTCAAATGGGTGATGCAATTATTTCAAAATTGAAATAAATTAACTCTTATGAATTTAGCAATAATCGGAGCGACTGGTAATGTCGGAAGAAAAACAATAGAGATATTAGAAAAATCTAGATTAAAAATTGATAATTTATTTTTAGTAGCTTCAAAAAAAAGTGCCGGAACAAAGATTAAATTTAAAAATAAACAAATTGAAATTATTGATCTAAATGATTACGATTTTTCTAAAGCTAAAATTACCTTTTTTGCCGCTGGCAGTCAGATTGCAAAACAATGGATACCAAAAGTTAAAGATAAAACAATTATTATAGATAATTCAAAATATTTTAGGATGGAAAAGGAAATCCCATTGGTGGTTCCTGAGGTAAACCGGGAGCAACTTAAAGGTCATAAAAATGTAATTTCGAATCCTAATTGTTCTACTATTCAAATGGTTTTGGCTTTAAAACCTCTCCATGATAAATTCAAAATTAAAAGGGTTGTTGTGTCAACTTATCAGTCTGTTTCAGGCGCGGGTAAAGCTGCTATGGATGAATTATGGGAGCAAACTAAAAATTTTGTAACAGGAGAAAAAAAAATTTTACCTAAAAATTTTTCAAAGCAAATTGCTTTTAATATTATACCGCAAATTGATGATTTTGACAGTGATGGATATACAAAAGAAGAGTTAAAGATGCAAAATGAGACAAAAAAAATTCTTGATTCTAATATCCAAGTCACGGCCACATGTGTTCGAGTGCCAGTAATGAATTCACATTCTGAGTCGGTCAATATTGAATTTGAAAAAAATTTTCAATTAGATGATATAAAAGATATTTTAAAAAAATCACCTGGTTGTAAAGTTATAGATGAACATAAAGATGGAGGTTATATTACTCCTCTTGAGGCAAGTGGAGATTATAAAACTTTCATTTCTAGGATCAGAAAAGATAACTCCAAAGATAAAGCTGTAAATATTTGGATCGTTTCTGATAATTTATTAAAAGGGGCAGCTTTAAATACTGTTCAAATTGCAGAAGAATTAGTAAAGTAGCAATATGAATTATGAAAAAAATCCAATGACGCCACATTTGCAGGTGTATAGATGGCAGATCTCCTCTCTTCTTTCTATTACTCATAGGATCATTGGGATAGTAAATTTTTTACTAATTGTAATATTTTGTGTGTGGTTAATGTTGATTGGTATAAATCAAAATTTTTTTACACTAGGTAAAAACTTGTTTAATTCTTTTTTTGGAAATTTTTTAGTTTTATCTATTTGTTGGTCATTTAGTTTTTTTATATTAAATGAGATTAGACATCTCTTTTGGGATTTGGGTTATGGTTTCGATGTTCGAATTGCTAGAATAACTGGAGTGGCGGTTTTTATTGGATCTTTTATTCTTGCTATTCTTTTTTATAAATTAGGTGGCAGTTTATTATGATGCATGTTTCTACCAAAAAGTGGTTATTTACAAAAATCAGCTCAGTAATTTTACTTCCTTTAATGACATGGTTTTTGTTAAATTTCGTGTCAGTAACAAATAGTGATAGTGGTAAATTTATTTTATTTTTGACAGAACAACCCTCTAAGTTGCTATTATCTGTGTTTTTAGTCATTTTCTTCTTTTTCTTTGCTCTTACAATAAGTGAGGTATTCGAAGACTATTTAAGCAATAATAAAATCAAAAATGTCGCAAATAAGATCCTGTATTTTTTTGCTATAACATTTCCACTAATAACAATTTTTAGTATATATAACTTATAAAATGAAAACTTATAAAATAATTGATCATGAATATGACGTTGTAGTTCTTGGTGCGGGTGGATCAGGTCTCAGAGCAGCAGTGGGTTTATCGGAAGAAGGTCTAAAAACTGCTTGTATTTCAAAAGTGTTTCCAACTAGAAGTCACACATCGGCAGCACAAGGTGGAATATCAGCCGCGTTAGGAAACATGGGTGAGGATGATTGGAGATGGCACATGTATGACACTGTTAAAGGATCTGACTGGTTAGGAGACCAAGATGCAATAGAGTACTTGTGCAAAGAAGCCCCTCAAGCAGTACTTGAACTTGAAAGATATGGCGTGCCGTTTAGTCGAACGGAAGATGGTAAAATTTATCAAAGACCATTTGGGGGTATGACAAAAAACTACGGTAACGGTACAGCTCAAAGAACTTGTGCGGCCGCTGATAGAACAGGTCACGCAATTCTACATACTTTATACGGTCAAGCCTTGAAACATAAAACGGAATTTTTTATAGAATATTTTGCATTAGACTTAATAATGAAAAACGGAGAATGCAAAGGTGTTATTGCATGGAATTTGAACGATGGAACCATTCATAGATTCAGATCTCATATGACAATAATCGCAACAGGAGGTTATGGAAAGATTTATTACTCCGCAACATCTGCACACACTTGTACAGGTGATGGAAACGCTATGGTGTTGAGAGCTGGCTTGCCTTTACAAGATATGGAATTTGTTCAATTTCACCCGACAGGTATTTACGGTGTTGGTTGTTTGATATCTGAGGGTGTAAGAGGAGAGGGTGGATACCTCCTAAACTCTGAAGGAGAGAGATTTATGGAAAGATATGCTCCCAGTGCAAAAGATTTAGCTTCAAGGGATGTTGTTAGTAGGTCTATCGCAATTGAAATCAATGAAGGAAGAGGTGTTGGAAAGGAAAAAGATCACGTTCACTTACATTTAGACCATATAGACTCAAAAGTTATTGACGAAAAGTTACCAGGAATAGCAGAGTCAGCAAAAACTTTTTCAGGAGTGGATGTAACAAAAGAACCGATCCCAGTCGTTCCAACAGTTCACTATAATATGGGAGGAATACCAACAAATTATAAAGCCGAAGTGCTAACTCTTAACGGTTCAGAGAAAACAGTAAAAGGATTAATGGCAATAGGCGAAGCCGCTTGTGTTTCTGTACATGGCGCCAACAGATTAGGATCAAATTCTTTAATTGACCTCGTGGTTTTCGGTAAAGCTGCTGCAAAAAGAGCTTCAGAATTAGTTAAGCCGGGAACTCCGCATGAGCAAGTTTCTCAAGGTGAAACTGATAAATGCTTAGATCGTTTTGACAAAATACGAAATTCTAAAGGCCAAACAAAAACATCAGAGCTAAGATTATCAATGCAAAAAACTATGCAAAGCAAATGTGCTGTTTTTAGAACTGAGAAAACATTAAAAGAGGGAGTTGATCAAATAAGAAAATCTTATGATGGAATGTCTGATTTATCAGTCAAGGATAAATCTTTACTATTTAATACTGATCTAGTCGAGACACTTGAATTTGATAATTTAATTAGACAAGCTATGACAACTATGGATAGCGCATATCATAGAAAAGAGAGCAGAGGTGCTCATGCGAGAGAAGATTTTGCAAAAAGAGATGACAAAAACTATATGAAACACACACTTGCATGGCAAGATGGAAGTGAAGTTAAAATAAAGTACAGGAACGTTCACTCAACTACTTTGACTAATGATGTTCAGTATTTTCCACCAAAGGAGAGGGTATATTAATGGCTGAGTTCAGTCTTCCAGCCAACTCAAAGATTTTAAAGGGAGACTATTACAAAGATCAGACAGGATCTAAAAATTTAAAAAAGGTTAACGTTTACAGGTGGAACCCAGAGGATAAAAAAAATCCAAGAATAGATACATTCGAAGTCGACATGGATAATTGTGGGCCAAAGGTATTAGATGTTCTCTTTAAGATTAAAAACGATATAGATCCATCTTTGACCTTTAGAAGGTCATGTGCCCACGGTGTGTGCGGGTCGTGTGCTATGAACGTAGATGGCATAAACACTTTGTCGTGCATAAAATCACATTCGGATATCAAAGGTGATCTTAATATTTATCCTTTACCACACTTAAGAGTCGTTAAGGATTTGATAGGTGATTTGAGTAATCTTTATAAACAATATGAGTCAATTCAACCATGGCTGAAAACATCCAAGACCGAAGCTGAGAAAAAGGAGATAATACAATCACAAAAAGACAGATCAAAATTGGATGGTTACTATGAGTGCATACTTTGTGCTTGCTGTTCAACAGCCTGTCCAAGTTATTGGTGGAATGGAGATAAATATTTAGGACCAGCTGTATTACTTCAGGCGTACAGATGGATTAATGATAGCAGAGATGAAGAAAAAAGTGAGAGATTAAAAAAAGTTGCAGATGAACTAAAGTTATACAGATGTCATACCATTATGAATTGCACAAATTCATGTCCAAAAGGTCTGAATCCTGCAAAGGCTATAGCATCCATTAAAAAAATGCTTGCAACAAGTTAAAAGCTTATTTATTCAATTAATACTATGAAGCTTATTGAACATTATGTGGGTGGAAAAATTTTTTCTGGAAAGTCTGATAGAACTGGTAAAGTATTTAATCCAGCAACAGGTGAACAAAGCTCTAAAGTAAAACTTGCTTCAAAAGATGATTTAGATGAAAGCGTTAAGATAGCGAAAAAAGCTTTCATAGACTGGTCAAGCAAAACTCCAATTTTCAGAGCAAGAATTTTATTTAAATTTAAAGAATTGATTGAAAAACACTCTGAAGAGCTAACAAAAATAATTGTATCTGAACATGGAAAGGTTTTTGAAGACGCCAAAGGATCATTAACTCGCGGATTGGAGGTTGTTGAATTTGCTTGTGGAATACCTCAAATGCTTAAAGGAGAATACACAGAGAATGTGGGTACAAATGTTGACAGCTGGTCTCTTAGACAACCTCTGGGAGTTTGCGCTGGAATTACTCCATTTAATTTTCCTGCGATGGTGCCAATGTGGATGTTTCCCATGGCAATTGCTTGTGGAAATACATTTATACTCAAACCATCAGAAAAAGATCCATCATGCTCAATTAGACTTGCAGAATTATTTTCAGATGCGGGTCTTCCCGAAGGAGTTTTTAACGTTATTAATGGTGATAAAGTTGCTGTCGATGCAATAATAAATAATAAAGATATTTCTGCAGTCAGTTTTGTGGGATCAACCCCTATAGCAAAATATATTTATGAAAATTGTGCTAAAAATGAAAAAAGAGTTCAAGCATTAGGTGGCGCTAAGAATCATTGTGTTGTGATGCCAGACTGTGATCTCGATCAAGCAGTTAATGGTCTTATGGGAGCAGCGTACGGATCAGCTGGTGAGAGATGTATGGCACAATCGGTAGCAGTTGCGGTTGGGAATGTTGGAGACAAACTTGTAGAAAAATTATCAAAAAAAGTTGAAAATTTGAAAGTTGGACCTGGTATGGATAAAAATTCAGAGATGGGACCTCTAGTTACCAAGGAGCACCTAGAAAAAGTTAAGAACTATGTAGATATTGGCGTGAAGGAAGGTGCAAAATTGATTGTAGATGGAAGAAAATTAAATCTTCAAGGTTACGAGAAAGGATATTTTATGGGAGGGTGCCTATTTGATCATGTCCAGAAAGATATGAGAATTTACAAAGAAGAAATATTTGGGCCTGTTTTGTCAGTTATTAGAGCAAAAAATTTTGATGAAGCGATAAAGTTAGTAAATGATCACGAATACGGAAATGGAGTTAGTATTTTTACAAGGGATGGAGATACTGGAAGAACATTTTCATCAAAAGCGCAGATAGGTATGGTTGGAATAAACATACCAATACCCGTTCCAGTAGCCTTTCATAGTTTTGGAGGATGGAAAAGATCTTTATTTGGAGATCAGCACATGCATGGTCCTGAAGGGGTTAGATTTTATACTAAATTAAAAACAGTCACATCTAGATGGCCGTCTGGTTTAAGATCAGATCCAGAGTTCAAAATGCCAACAATGGAATAGGGATGAAAAAAAAAATTTCTCTAATAGGAGCTGGTCAAATAGGGGGTACGTTAGCCCACCTTATAGCTTTAAAAGGACTTGCAGATGTTGTCTTATTTGATGTTGCTAAAGGATTGGCGAAAGGCAAAGCTCTAGATATTGCCCAATCGTCACCAGTAAGCAGGTTTGAAGTTGATTTAAAAGGTACGGATGACTATGTCGATATTAAAGACTCAGATGTGATTATAATTACCGCCGGTGTTCCGAGAAAACCAGGTATGACCAGAGACGATCTTTTGGGAATAAATCTGAAAATTATTAAAGAGGTCGCAATCGGTATAAAAAAAAATTCACCAAATTCATTTATTATTTGTATTACTAATCCTTTAGACGTTATTGTAATGGCTTTACAAAAATACTCTGGTTTACCAAAAAATAAAATTGTTGGCATGGCCGGAATACTGGACTCATCGAGATTTATTTATTTTTTGTCGCAAGAACTTAAAGTTTCAGTAAATAAAATTCAATCTTTTGTTTTAGGTGGGCATGGAGATAGTATGGTCGCTATGGTGAATCATACTACGATTGATGGAAAACCTCTTAAAACATTTATTAATGAGGGAAAAATTTCTAAAGAAAAACTGAACAGCATAATTGAAAGGACCAAAAAAGGTGGTGCAGAAATTGTAAAATTTTTAGAGAAGGGATCTGCCTTTTATGCACCAGCTGCTGCTGGTGTTGAAATGGCTGAATGTTTTATAAAAAATCAAAAAAAACAATTACCGTGCGCAGCGTATTTAAATGGTGAGTACGGCATTAAAGATCTTTACGCTGGTGTTCCGGTAATAATTGGCGGTAAAGGTGTTGAAAAAGTAATTGAACTTAAGTTAGACAAAGAAGAAAAAGATAATTTCCGTAAATCTATTGAAGCTGTAAAGAATTTATATGATGCTGCAAAAAAAATTGATAATAGTTTGTGAAAAAAAAATATATAAATATTAATATTTTAAGCTTAATTTTAATCATATTTTTCTCAGTTTCTATCAATCAGTTTTATGGAAACAGAGGTTTGTTCCCTCACGATAGCACTGCTCACTTTGACACAGGTTATAGGATTTTACTTGGAGATTTTCCGGTGAGAGACTACTGGATTGTCTCTGGGTTTTTCATAGATTATTTTCAGGCTTTTTTATTTAAATTCTTTGGAATCAATTGGCAGGTATACGTATTTCACGCTTCATTGTTAAATATGTTATTTGTAATTATATTTTATTTTTACTTTAAAAGTTTAAAAATAGAAAATATTTACGTAATTTTTTTTTGTATTTGCATTTCTATTCTAGGCTACACCTCAAGCGGTACGCCTTTTGTAGATCATCACTCAACATTTATTTCAATAGTTGCATTAATATTAGTTTTATTAGAAATTAATAATAAAAATTTATATCTTTTATATATCTCTCCATTTTTGTTTTTAATAGCTTTTTTATCCAAGCCTGTCCCAGCTGCATACATTTTTATTCTTACTTTCTTAGTATTATTTTATAATTCAATATCTGAAAAAAATTATAAAAAAATTATAAATTTTTTAATAGGGACAATCATATCCATTAGCATTTTTTTTCTCTTCTTACTTAAAACCGAAACTGATTTTCAAGACTTCTATACTCAATATATTTTATACAGTCAGGAAATTGGTAGAGAGAGATTTAAAAATTTTGATTTTGATTTAATAAATACCTTACATGAATTCAAATTTTTACTTATTTCTACTCTACCTCTATTATTTATTCTAAAGAGTATATTTAAAAAAAATCTAGTTAAAAATAAAAAATTTTACAGTGTTGCAAGTTTTTTGATACTGACGGTTATATTGATTTTTTATCAATTACTAACCAAAAATCAAATTTTTATATTTTTTTTAATACCTGTACTAGTATGTATGAGTAAAGATATATGGCAAAAAAAAAAATTGTTTACCTATGCTGCTATTATTTTTACAGCTTTAATAACTTTAAAATATCACGACAGATACAACAACAAAAGAAAATTTCATGAAATGCAAAAAGTAGATTTTTCAAAGACCATCGAGGCAGAGATAATAGATAAGAGGCTGAGCGGGTTAAATTGGATAACACCTGGTCAATCTTTAAAACCAAAAGAAGAAATAACTAAAATTATTAAGATTAGAGATTTTTTAAAAAATCGAGAAGAAAACTATATGTTGTTGACGAATTACTCCTTTTTTTCAGTAGTTTTAGAAAAAAACAATTACAGCTTTACAAGATGGTTTGTAGGTGATGGCACCGACTTTCCAAGAGCTAGGAGCGCAGATTACAAATTAAGATTAAAAAAAATGGTAATAAAAAAAATTAAAGAAAAAAATATAAAGAATATATTTTTAGTTCATCCTGTTACACTATCCGATATTGAGGGATTAATTAAAAAAGAATGCTTAGAAAAAAACGAATTAAAAAATTCTTTAACTAAGCTAAAACTAACATGCCAAACAAATTCACTATAATTTAATTTTGACTTTGAAGTTCTTTTTGAATTTTTTTTAAAAAATTATTGATAATTTTAGCATCTTCTTTATTCAATATTTTATCTTTTTCACTCGCATTTTTAATCTCTTTTTTTAATTTTTCTTTTACAAATTCTATATTTTCTTTTGAAATAAAGTTTTCTATTTCTCTATTTAATTGTT
>MDTG01071500.1_pt1 | contig 12932 bp, 15 predicted proteins | sample 811421 | NCBI WGS metagenome assembly MDTG01 (sample SAMN05326645, study PRJNA326480) | marine metagenome | isolation source: seawater | place: Pacific Ocean: South East | collected 2011
GGAAAGATATGATGTCAATATCTAAAGAAATAATTAAAAAACTTAAATTTGTTAAGAAGAAAGATTTTATTGTCATAACAGCTGGACTGCCTTTTGGAAAAGCAGGAATGACAAATATGATAAGACTTTATAAAGTTGGTACATAATGGATCTTAATTATAGCATCGATGAAATTTTAAAGGCTGTCGATGAAATAAATAATAAAAAAAAAAATAAGGAAGAAGATCTTATTGAAAATAAAAGTTCTCAAAAAAATCACTCATCAGTTCCAAAAAATACCTTAAAATTAATAGAGGAAGCTGAACAAAATATTAATTAAAAATGTCCTTTTCGAAAAATATTATTGGAAAAGGCTTTATAGCTAAAAATTTATCTAAAATAAGTAGAGAGATTATACAATCAAAAATTATAATTTATGCAGCTGGAATTTCCAATTCTAATACAGAGTCAAGAAAAGATCTAGTTAGAGAAATTAATTCATTTAATAAATTTTCTAAAATAAATAAAAGAAAAAAAATACTTTTTATAAGTACAGCAGATGTAACTAATAATCTTAAAAATAGATCAAAATACGTAAAAAACAAAATCAAAATTGAAAAGAGCATTAAGAAAAATTTTAAGAATTTTATAATTGTTAGAATCCCGCAAATTATTGGAAAATCTAAAAACAAAAATACATTAATTAACTTTTTTTATAATAAAATAAAAAGTAGAAAAACTATCAAACTATTACTAAATGTTGATAGAAATTTATTAGATATTGACGATATAATCAAAATGATAAAAGTTATAATAATGAATAATAAAATTAATAAGAAAGTAATCACTTTATCAAATAAATATTTTATTCAACCAATTGATATAATAAGAATTTTTGAGAAAACACTTAAGATAAGTGCAAAATATAATTTCAAAAAAACAAAAAAACAAAATTGGAATCTGCATTTTAAAAAAAATATAAAATATTTTTCTAATGCTAAAATTAAATTTGATAAATATTATTTTAGTAAAACTATTAAAAAATATTATTAATGGATTTGTCTATTATTATACCAGTTTATAATAGTGAATTTATTTTAACTAAATTAGTTAAAGAAATCGATAAAGCTTTAATAGAAAAAAAAATAATTAAAGAACTAATTTTTATTAATGATTTTAGTAAGGACGATAGTTGGGAGACTATTAAAAAATTATCAAAATCTTATGGATACATTAAGGGAATAAATTTAAAAAAAAATTATGGGCAACATAATGCAATTTCAGCTGGCTTGTATTATGCTGAAGGTAATTATATAATTTTAATGGATGATGACCTTCAACATGATCCAGTTTATATTTTAAAAATTTTAAATGAATTAGAAAAAGGTTTTGATGCTTGCTACGTAAAATATTTAAAAAGGAAGCATATAATGTGGAAAAGATTTTTAAGCTATATTAACCATATAACTTCAAGTTATTTATCAGATAAATCAAATAGGATTTATACTTCTTCTTTTAAAGGAATAAATAAAGATCTCTGTAATATTATAAACAAAGATAAGAAACTTGAAGTATTTTTAGACTGGCTAATTGTAGAAAATTCAAAAAAAATACAGACAATAAACGTGATACATAGAGAGAGATTTCAAGGTAAAACTAATTATGGTGTAAAGAAGCTCTTAATCCTATGGTCTAATATGATAATAAAGATAAATCCTAAAAGTTTTTTCAAAAAATTTTTATTATCTTTTCTTAAACTATTTATTAATTTAATTATTTATAAAATACTTAAAAAAAATAAATATAGTGAGAAGTTTTTAATTTTAGAAAAGACATTTTAATAAATGATTTCATTTAATCTAATATCTAAACTAATAATGTTTCCTTTGTATTATATTTTTCATTATAATATTATTTTTGGATGGGCACATAAAAATTATATTAAAAAATTTAAGTATAAAAAATTTATTTTTGATTTAAAAGATTTTGAAATCCCTCTTCCCTACTATTCATCATTTGTTTTTAAAACATATGAACTAAATGATAGAATTATTCTTGAAAGAAATTTAAGCACAAAACATAAATGTATTATTATTGGTGGAGGTATTGGCTTTGTGCCTGCAATAGTAAATAAAATAACAAAAAATAAAATTATAATTTTCGAGATTAATAAAAAAATTATTAATAATCTTAAAACTAATTTATTAAATAATAATATAAAGTCCAAAGTTTATAACTTTAATTTGCTCCTAAATAATAAAAATATCAAAAAATATTATTATTCAAGCTCAAATTTTTTAGCCACATCTATGTTTAGAAAAACAAAAAAAAAATTTAAACTGAAAAATATAAATTATAAAAGTGTGAAAAATATAGATAATTTTAATACATTAATAATAGATGGGGAAGGTATTGAAAAACATTATATTGATAATATTTTTGTTTTAAAAAAAATTAAACATTTAATTTTTGAATTTCATAACGATATATTTACAAAAACTGAAAAATTTTTAATTTTTGATAAATTAAATAAAAATGGTTTTATTTTAAAAGATAGTTTTATTAATTCATATTATTTTCATAAGCTATAGAATATCAAATGATAAAAAAAGAGAAGTTAAAATTTTTATTCGTAATAACTGTGATAATAATAATTTTTAATTTTTATTATTTTGTTAGAGAGCAATCATTAAATCAGTACGCAGACTGGCTCATTAATTACCAGGGAGGATTTGTACGACGTGGATTAATTGGGGAAATTTTTTATCAAATTCATTCATTGTTTTTTATTAGGTTGGATATCTTAATTTTTTTATCTGTTAGTTTATTTTATATTTTTTTTTATAAAAATTTATTAACAATTATTAGAAATTTAAATTTTAATTTTATAAATTTATTAATAATTTTTAGCCCTATATCGTTCATCTATCCTATTATGGAAGAAAAAGCATCTGGAAGAAAGGATATTATTTTTTTATTTTTTTTATCTTTTTTAGTTTTAAATATTAAAAAAATTAATTTTAATAATCAAAAATATTTAATTATTTTATTTTCCGCAATATCAGTTTTTTCACACACTGGTTTTATTTTTTTATTACCAGCATTTTTGATAATATTTTTGTTTTCAAATAAAAATAAAAATCCTAAAATTCTTCTAAAAGAAATATTAATCATATTATTAAGTTATCTTATTTTTTTTTTAATAATTATTAATAATAAAATAATTAGTCCAGAAAATATCAACCTCATTTGTAATTCAATATCAGATTATGTTAGAAATGATTGTGCCAAAACTGGCTACATAAGCACTTTAAGTTGGTCGCTAAAATACAATCTATATTTGAAAGAAAATTTATGGATGACTGAGAGTTATAATTTTTTTTATTTAATTGCATTTGTTTTAAGTTTTTTCCCTCTTTTATTTACTCTTCACTATTCAAAATTTCTTAATTACAAAAAAATAAGTGTTTTATTTTTTTTTACTTTATTTTTTTTATCATCAATACCATTATATTACTTAGGCGTTGATTATGGAAGATATATGCATTTAACATATTTGAGCACGGTAATTATTTATTCTGTCGCTATAAAAAATAAGATATTAATAACATCGTTTCCTAAAAATTTTAATCTGATAAATCTTAAAATGAAATTTCCAATTATATTATTGATAATATTTTTATATGGCTTTACTTTTACAATTCCACATTGTTGTAATAACAATTTTAAATTTAACTATTCAAATTTAATAATGAAAATAAATGAACAATTAAATTAATTTTGCAATTTGTATAGCTGTATCACACATCCTATTTGAAAAACCCCATTCGTTATCATACCAAGAAAGTACTCTACTGAATTTACCTTTAATAACTTGAGTTTGAGTTAAATCAAATATTGAACTGTGAGGATTGTGATTAAAATCTTTAGATACAAGTGGAGCTGAATTTGTTGCTAAAATACCTTTTAATGGACCGTTAGCAGCTTTATTCATAGCATTGTTAATACTTTCGGTCGTCACTTCTTTTTTACTTACAAAAGTTAAATCTATTAAAGATACATTTGGTGTCGGTACTCTAATAGCCGTACCATCTAATTTTCCTTTTAGACTAGGTAAAACTAAGCTCATCGCTTTAGCCGCTCCAGTTGAAGTTGGTATCATTGCATCACCTGAGGCTCTAGCTCTTCTCAAATCTTTATGTAAAGTATCTAATAACTTTTGATCACCCGTATAACTATGAATTGTAGTCATATATCCATATTCAATTCCAAAAGTATTTTCTAATACCATAGCAACAGGTGCCAAGCAATTAGTGGTGCAAGATCCATTAGAAATAATATTGTGTTCTTTTTTTAAATCTTTACTGTTAACACCTTGAACAACTGTAAAATCTACTTCTTTAGCAGGTGCTGAGATAATAACTTTTTTTGCACCAGCATCAATATGTTTCGCGGCAGTAACTTTATCTAAAAAAAACCCAGTACACTCTAAAATTACGTCAGCGCCAATTTTCCCCCAGGGCAATTTTGCGGGATCCTTTTCCGCAAAAACTTTTATACTTTGATCACCTATTTGAAATCCTTCGTTTGAAGTGTTGACATCGTAATTTAAGGTACCATGAGTGCTATCGAATTTAATTAAATGCGCATTTGCCTCTATTGAACCCAAATCATTTATTCCAATTACGTGAATTTTTCCCTTAAAATTTTCTAAAAGAGCTCGTAAAATAAGTCTTCCTATTCTACCAAAACCATTAATTCCAACTTTAACCATACCTATAATACTTTCTTTTTAATAAAAAAAATTTTTTGATTTTTTTTATAAATTACAAATTTGTTTCGTTTGTAAAATTTGTGAGCTTTATAATTGTTTCTTTCGTAACATAAATAAAAATAATTTGCATTATTTTTTTTAATAATTTCTTTAAAAAAAAAATTTATAATATTATCCTTTGCACTTATAGTAATACCCATGAAATGTTCCTTTATTATCACTAGGTGCAAAAGATGCAGATACTTGTTTTGATTATTGAAGTCTATTTCATTTGAGTCTCTTTTCAATAAATTAAAAAAAAAACTTAAATTAGTTATTATTATTAACGGGTGAAACAATAAGTGTATTAAAATCTCTTTTTTAATAAAATTATAATTATTGAAGGTGGTTGTAGTAATGATTGAAGCTATTTTTTTCCCTTTTTTTAAGTAATAAACATTAATTAATCTTTTTCGTAAAATTTTGTTAAAAAAATAAAATTCTAATTTTGAAAAAATTGAATTTGGTATGTTTTTTACAATTAAATTAAAAATTTTTTTATTTGTATCAACAGTATTATATAACAAAAATTGATTTTTTTTAGCAACAATCACTTTATAAATTGTTAATCAACATTTTGAATTTCTGAATTAATTTTTTTAAACAATTTGTTTAATAGTAAAGCGTCGTCTTTGTCTAAAATTCTATCTTTTTTTAATGAATTTTTAAGTTCATTTCTTATTTTATTTTTTACGTCACCAACAGTTTTTTTGTCAATTGAGGAATAAAACTTATTTTGAAAAGTATAAATAGTGTTGCCTATAGTTAAATGATATAAAAAGAATAAAGAAACACATAATATTAATATTTTGTAAACGTATATTCTCATGTTAATTTTTTTTTTTATAAATAGAGTAAATTAAAATATTATCAATTTTGTAATTGAATATTTTAACAAAGTTTTCTGGGATTTTGTAATTTTTATTATATTTTTCATCTGATTTATAAACATAATTAGTATAAATATAATCTGCTTGGTTGTATTCTTGTCCTACAAATACCAATTTATTTTGATTATTTTCTGTTAACAAATCTTTTCCATTATAAAGAGGTGTCCAAGAGGCATTTGCAATATAAATTTTTTCGCTTTTGTTATTATCATTATCAATTATAAATTTTAGTGCATCAGATCTACTTAAGTTAGGCGTATCAACTTGAAATTTTTTTATTGTATTAAACTTTAATATTTCTACAAAATATAAACTTTGAAATGGATGGAATTTATAATTTAAATATAAAAAATTCAGTATAATTATAAAACTAATTATATAAGTAAGTTTAAATTTATAATATCGATTTAAAAGCTCGTAAATATGATTAATTCCAATCACAGATAAATAAACAATAAAAATATGAAGAAAATAAAAATGACGCCAACCACTGAGCATTGCGACATTTAAAAAAAAAGCATATGAAAAAAAACTTACAAAGCTAGTAAAAATAAATAAATCTTTTTTTTCGTTAATAGAATTCCACAAATCACCTTTTTTATTTATTTTTTTAAGATTAATATTAAAAATTCTTTTCAAAATATTTTTAGATGTCAAAAAAATTCCTAATATAAAGAATAATGTAATTAATATTGGTGTTGATATTAATATCCAGGTTGGAAGGTATGATCTTGGTAAATATTTTATCATATAATAGTTACCGTTAAAAAGAACTTCTATGTCCATCCAATAAAAGAAAACATTAAACCAATTTTTAAACTCAAAAAAATTAAAATTCCAGGCATGGGGATAATGTAAAATAAGAAAAATATAAAAAATAATTAACACTTTAAATGAATTGTAGATAAAATTTTTAAAAGAAAAATTATTTATTAAAAAATCAAAAAAATAAAATATGATTAGCATAAGTGGCAAATATATACCCATAATCCTAGAAGAAGTAGCTAGAGCTGAAAAAAAACAGAAAAGTATAATAAACTTATTATTTTGTTTTTTAAATACTTCAAACAAGTAACTTATTGCAATTGTTAAGATAGACAAAAATAAAATATCTTTGTTATTGTGAAAACTGTCACCAAATATTCTTGGTGAAAAAATATAAAAGAATAATCCTAAAAAAATAATTGAGTTATTATTAAATCTGTTTTTTAAAATTTTATAAAAAAAAATTGAGCTAATAAAAAAAATTAGAAATGTACAAAGATGTCTTAGTTCGAAATATGATTTGCTAGAATCTAATTTAAATAAAGTTTCAATAAAAGCTAGAGGTAAGTCAAAAACAATCCCATAAAAATTAAAAAAGTTAGGATCTGGTAAATATGGGTCAGCCTGTAATATTTCTTCGTATTTTAAGTTAACGAGAGATTTAAATACGTCAAAATTAGTATCCGAAACAAAGTAATTTAACCAGAAAAAACCATTTTGTCTTTGAAAATGTTCTTCAATACCTAATCCGTAATCTTTATAAATTAATATACCAACAATAAAATAAATGAAAAAAAATACGTAAATACTTATATTAAAATTAAATTTCTTTATCATTTTTTAAATTTAATAAAAATTAATTTTAGCTTTAAAATAAGATTGTAATAAGGTTATAAAATATCTTAAACATGTATAAAGATATTTATAATTGATTTTTACTACAGTTTTAGACTCGCCAGTAGCACGCATTTCATCTTTAAATGGAATTTCAGTTACTTTAAGCTTATTTTTTTTAAATTTAACGATCATATCTACGAAATAATCTCCATAATAGCCTTGCAATTTATAATCACTAAAAAATTTTTTTTTAACACAAATATATCCACTGGTATAATCTGTTATATCTTTAAACAACATTTTGCGACAAATTTTGTTGAACAAATAACTTTGATTTTCATTAATCTCTTTTTCAAAATTTGAGTTATTGAAATATCTATCACTGTCTTTTAAAAACCTTGAACAGATAATAACATCAAAATATTTTGATTTATCAATAAATTCATCAATATATTTAGGTGGATGTTGGAAATCAGCATCTAACCATATTACATTTTCATATTTTGAAATAGAAATACCTTCATTAATCGAATTTGCTAAATTTTTTTTTTTATTTTTTCTTAAAATTACTTTTAAAAATGAATTGTTATTTTCGAAATTTTTAACGGTTTCATAAGTTCCATCATTAGAGTTATCGTCTACTACAATAATTTCAAATTCTTTTTTATTCATTTTAAAAATATAAGAAATTTCTTTAATTAACTTTAAAATATGTCCATTTTCATTTAAAGTTGGAAGTATAATGCTAAAACTCATGTTTACTAAGTATTGAACTGTTGCTATTAATAATTAATTTTTAACAATGATTAAAAATATAACACATAAAAAAAAAATTCTTGCTATAATAATAAAAGGTAACTACTTGGGTAAAAAAGGTATTAATTTTTTTACGAATCCTAAATTAAATCAACAAGTTGCCTACATGAATCATCCAACGAATCATTTAATACAACCACATATTCATAAAAATCGATTAAGAAAAATTAGAGGTTCGACTGAGGTCCTAATTATTTTAGACGGGGTCCTAAAAATTGATTTTTTTGATAACAAAAAAAAATATATATTTAGTAAAACTATTAAAAAAAATGATATTGTAATTTTATTGAGAGGTGGACATGGTTTTAAAGTAAAAAAAAACTGTAAAATGATAGAGGTTAAGCAAGGTCCATATTCTGAAAATGAGGATAAATCCAAATTTTAGATAAAAGAAAATGAAAAGAATAAACCATTTTATTCCTGTTAATATTCCGAAATTATATAATAATGAAAAAAATAACGTAATTGAGTGCTTAAAAACAAATTGGATTTCTTCTGAGGGTAAATTTGTAAAAATATTTGAAAAAAAATTTTCAAAAATCAATCTAAGAAAATATGGAGTTGCTGTTTCTAGTGGGACTGCAGCTTTAGATGTTGCTCTGAAATCTTTAAATCTTAAAAAAAATTCTGAGGTAATAATTCCCTCTTTTTCAATAATTTCTACAGCATTATGTGTTATAAAATGCGGATTAAAGCCTGTTTTAGTTGATTGTAATTTATATACTTGGAATGTAGCACCTGAAGACATACTTAAGAAAATTACAAAAAGAACTTCAGCAATAATTTTAACACATATTTATGGGCTTCCAGTAAATCTTTCAAAAATTTTAAAGATAGCTAAAAAAAAAAAAATTAAGATAATTGAAGATTCAGCAGAGGTTATAGGGCTCAAATATAAAGATAAAATTTGTGGAAGTTTTGGTGATTTAAGTATTTTCAGTTTTTATGCAAATAAACACATAACAACAGGTGAAGGTGGTATGATAATTACTAATGACAAAAATTTATATTTAAAATGCAAATCACTAAGAAATTTGTCATTTTCTGATTCATATTTTGATAGATATAATCATGATGATATTGGATGGAATTATAGGATGACAAATTTACAAGCTGGATTGGGATGCGGTCAGCTCAGAAATCTTAAAAAAATAGTTAAGCGAAAAAGAGAAATTGGAGCAATTTACCACAGTTTGTTAAAAGAAAATGATAAAATTATATTACAAACTAAAAAGACCGCTTATGCAAATAATATTTATTGGGTATTTGGCGTTTTATTGAAAGAAAAAAGTAAATTTAAAAGGAATAAAATAATGAAACAATTATTAAAGTTAAATATAGATACACGTCCTTTTTTTTTATCAATGAATAAACAAAAAATTTTTAAAAAGCTCAAAATCTTTAAAAATATAAAGATGCCTAATGCAGAATATTTGTCAAAAAATGGGTTTTACTTACCCTCAGGCTTGGGAATTAAAAATTATGAAATAAAGTATATTGCAAAAACTTTATTAAATATTTTAAACTAATTTTTGGATAAAATTCCTATCTCACCATTTTCTTCTAAAGCTACTATAATGCTCTCATAGTTTTTTAAGTATTTTATATCTCTTATTCTATTGTTTAAAAAGACTTTTTCTATGGAAATAACTTTACTTAAATTTTTATCAAATCTAGCAAAAAAAATGCTCCCTCCATTTAAAGATGATATTAAATAATGGTTATCATAGTAAATTGAAAATGAATTAGGCAAACTTATAATTTCTGAAATGCCGATACTTGGAATAAAACTATATATAGGTTCTTGGAAACCGTTTTCTTTATGTTTTTTTTTATAGTCTAATTTATTATTATTATAAGTAAAATCATATCTTTCACCAAGAGAGGCTATTGGCCAACCATAATTTTTATTTTGTAAAATTAAATTAACTTCATCCCCGCCGCGTGGTCCATGTTCTGTTGAAACTATCTTATTGCCAGAAACATTTAAACCTTGAACGACTCTATGACCTAATGAGAAAATAATTTCTTTTTTATTACTTAGCGGAATGAATAATATTTTACCAAAAATTGAATTTATATCTTGACTATTTTTTCCTGGGTTATCATGTACACCCTCTGAGGTGCTTAATAATAACCCTGGTTCACCAGATATCTCATAAAATTGAATTTTTCCAGGTGTTCCAGTTTTGCTACAAATTTTTGGATTATAAAATTTTTCAAAATTTAATTTTTTATAGTTTAGTTCAGCATAGCTAATATTAATTGTGTTACATCCATCTATGTTCAGAGTGTGTGAAACAAATATCTTATCGTTATAAATAAAGGCATCCAGGACTCTTGTTGAAGATAAATTATTTTTAATATTTTTGGCGTCTATTTTGGTGTTATTCTTTAAAAATAATTTTTTTTGATCGACATAATATATATTACCTAAATAATCGGTTACAATAATACTTTCTTTATGTTGATCGATAAAAAAAGAATTATATTTTTTATAAGATATTGAATTATCTGTTTGCCTCGATTTTAATATTAAATTATCTTCAAATAATATCTTTTTTTTTACGTATTCTAGTTTTTCAAATTGAGTAAAAGGTAAAAACTTTACATTATAATCATTTTTAAGGTTATTTATGACTGATTTTTTATTAAATACATTCAATCGAAGTTCAATATTTGGGTATTTAGAATATATTATTTCTTTAAGATTAAAAAAATTTTTATCTATTAAGAAAAAACCAAATAAAAGTGTTGTTATGATTAAAAAAAATAAAACACCAAAAATTAATAATATTTTTTTTTGCATTTTGAGATTAAACGTATTTAAAAACAAGAACTGCGTAAAAAATACAAATAATAGATGCAGCCCATAAAATGCTACCAATTAAACCCAACCAAGCTAAGTGAATAAAGGCACTTCCAAGTAAAGATACAAATAACCTATCACCTCTTGTTGTGTCTAGCCCTAATATTCCTCTTCTAGGTGATCCACCAGGAACCTTTTTTTCCCAGAAGTACATTCCTGTAATACAAAGTGCTATAAATATAAAAAAGCTCGCAGTCGGCCAAGTCCAAGCCATCCATGTTATAAAATCAAAATCAAAAAGACCTTTTTCTTTAGGTTGACCTACAGTTGACCAACTTGAGGCATATAGATTAGTAAATATCATACTCTTCCCATTGCAAATCCTTTTGCTATATAATTTCTTACGAAATAGATTACTACAGCACCAGGAATAATTGTTAAACTCCCTGCAGCTGCTAAAAGGCCTAATTCATAACCTGATGTACTTGAGGTTCTTGTCATAATCGCTGCAATTGGTTTAGCGATAGTCGCTGTAAGAGTTTTTGCTAACAACAATTCAACCCAAGAAAACATAAAACAGAAAAACATAGTAATCCCGATACCTGCAGCTATTGTTGGAATAAAGATTTTAAAGAAAAATCTTCCAAAAGAATATCCATCAACATATGCGGTTTCATCTAATTCTTTTGGAACGGCAGACATAAATCCTTCTAATATCCACACAGCTAGGGGTATGTTAAAAAGACAATGAGACAAAGCTATAGCTATGTGAGTATCAAATAAATTTACTGAAGAATAAAATTGGAAAAAAGGTAAAGCAAAAACAGCTGGTGGAGCCATCCTATTTGTCAGTAACCAGAAAAATAAATGTTTATCACCTAAAAATTTATATCTCGAAAAGGCATAAGCAGCAGGAAGTGCAGCTGATACGGAGATTATAGTATTAAAAACAGTGTAGGTAATGGAGTTAACATACCCCATATACCATGTACTATCAGTAAAAATTGTTACATAATTTTCTAAAGTGAAATCTTTTGGCCATAGAGAATAGACGTTAATAATCTCTGTTGTTGTCTTAAATGACATGTTCAACAACCAATAAATCGGTAGCATTAAAAACACTATGTAAATTGTGGGAACTAACCATTTGATTTTTTTCATGTCCTAGCCTCATCTTTCATCATTAAGCTATAAAAAATCCAACATATTAAAAGAACAATTAAAAAATAAATTAGCGACATAGCTGCTGCAGGACCTAAATCAAATTGTCCTAAGGCCATTTTTACTAAATCTAAAGACAGAAAGTTAGTTGCGTTACCAGGTCCACCACCAGTCAAAACAAAAGGTTCCGTATAAATCATGAAACTATCCATAAATCTTAAAAGAATTGCTAGAGTTAAAACTTTTTTCATTTTGGGAAGTTCTATATATCTAAATATATCCCATCTACTTGCACCGTCAATTTCAGCTGCTTGATAATAAGCTGGCTGTATTGAATTCAAACCAGCGTAAGATAAAAGAACTACTAAAGACGTCCAATGCCATACATCCATCAAGATAGTTGTAAACCAAGCATCACCACTTTGTTGTGTAAAGTTATAATCAAATCCAATTGAATTTAAAGAATTGCCTAAAAAACCAATATCCGGAAGCGCAAATATATTCCACATCGCGCCTACTACATTCCATGGTATTAATAATGGCATTGACATTAATATTAAACATACTGGAACGCCCCAACCCTTTTTTGGCATTGTCAAAGCGATAAATATACCTAAAGGAAGCTGAATTAATAAAATTATAAAAGTAAAAATAGCTTGTCTTCCTAAAGAAGCATGGAATCTTTCTGAATGTAAAATTTCTTTAAACCATCTAGTGCCTTCCCAAGCAAAAACATTGCTTCCAAAAGTTTCTTGAAATGAGTAATTCACTACAGTCATCAATGGAACTGCGGCGTTAAAGGCAACAAGCACGAAAACTGGAATCACAAAGAGCCAAGCTTTCTGATTTAATGTTTTATTCA
>MDTG01406550.1_pt1 | contig 12932 bp, 13 predicted proteins | sample 811421 | NCBI WGS metagenome assembly MDTG01 (sample SAMN05326645, study PRJNA326480) | marine metagenome | isolation source: seawater | place: Pacific Ocean: South East | collected 2011
CCATCTACAATTTTTTACTTAGGAGGAAATCAAAATACAATCGAAGAAATTGAAGGTGCTCACTTTCAATTACTTCAATTCAATCAAACTCAATTCTTTTTTAAATTTCAATACCTTATTGGTTTGTAAAACCATAAATCAAAAGATCTATTAAAAACAATAAAAGAAGAAAATTGATAACAATTGTCAAACAGAATTATTAGCTTTAATGCAATTAACAAATCCGTTAAAATGAATACCTTTTTATCTACAAATAAGGCTGCAGAAATTGCATGGTTTGCACCGTTGTGTGATGGAGATGACGATTTTTTAGGGCATCGTAATCCTGATTTTAAAAGTACATGGGAAAATACTTCTTCAATTGTTAGCACTGCTGATAAACTAGGGTTTCGTAATGTATTATGTCCTTCTTCCTATCAAGTAGGTCAAGACCCTTTGTCATTTGTTGCTGGTATGGCATCTCTAACCAAACAAATAAATCTATTGGTGGCAATCCGATGTGGTGAATTGCATCCACCAATGTTGGCACGTACCATCGCAACTCTTGATCATATGTTGAAAGGACGCTTGACTATCAATATCATTTCATCTAACCTACCTGGTACTGAATTATCCTCATCAGAACGCTATGCTCGTTCCAGAGAAGTCATTGAAATTCTCAAACAAGCATGGACCCAAGATCATATTTTTTTTAAAGGAAAATACTACCAATTTGATCTCCCTACAAACCCGGTAAAACCCTACCAACAAAATGGAGGACCATTGTTATATTTTGGTGGCTATTCACCAGATGGCATAGATCTTTGTGCAGAATTTTGTGACGTTTATTTAATGTGGCCCGAAACTGAATCAAAATTACAAGGATTGATGGACACAATGACTCTCAAAGCTGCAGAATATAATCGAACGGTCAAATTTGGTTTGCGAGTACATGTGATTGTTCGTGAAACGGAGGAGGAAGCCCGTTCCTACGCAGATCATTTGATTTCTAATTTAGATCTCGACCTAGGAACCGATATTCGAAATAGAGCTCAAGACGCTACTTCACTTGGTGTTGCAAGACAATCAAAATTACGAGAAGAAGCTGATGAAAAATATTATGTAGAACCTAACTTATGGACTGGAATTGGATTAGCGCGTTCAGGTTGTGGAGCAGCCATTGTTGGAAACCCTAATCAAGTAGTCGCAAAAATTGAACGTTATATTGATATGGGAATCGAATCTTTTATATTCTCAGGATATCCACATCAACAAGAATGTGAATTATTTGCAAAACTAGTTCTTCCAAGACTAAAGACGATGTCTCTTCCTGAATTATATGATAGGGTTCCAAAAGAAACTCCAAATAGCCCTTTAGGGAAGGGTCCTAGAAAATAACTATGATAGATTTTATAATTGTAATTGCCTATTTTTCTATAATATTAATCGTAGCATTACGTGGAAAAGTTAGTGCAGATAGTTCGGCTGATGAGTACTTTTTAAGCTCTCGTAATTTACCTTGGTATTCAATCGCTTTTTCAACCATTGCAACCAATATACAAGGATATCAATTTTTAGGAATGATGGGGTCGGCTTATCTCTTTGGTCTAGCACAAGCCAACCTTGAAATCAATGCAGTTCAAGGAATATTGCTAGGTACCTTTGTTTTTGTTCCCCTTTTTTTAAGAGAAAAAATAACAACCATTACACAATTTATTGCCAAGAAATTAGGTGAACGTATTGCACTCTTATACTCATTAGCTAATATTGCCTTATTTGCGACTGTTACCCTTGGTGCCGCTTTGTTTTGGGGAGCCTACGCAGCAGATATGGTCTTTGGCGAACAACTGTCTTTCTTCCATGAAAATCGATTGATTCGTATTGCAATATTGATTGTCATTCTAGGAATATTTTCAGCAGTCTACACTTATTTTGGGGGACTAAGAGCGGTTGTAAAAACTGATATTATCCAGTTTGGAGTCTTACTTTTGGGTGGGATTGTGGTTTGTTTAACTGCTATTCATCATCTTGGTGGGTGGGAGCAGTTATACATAAAAACTCCTCAAAAAATGCATCTTCATTTACCTTCTGATCATCCAACTCTCCCTTGGACACATTTATTTGGGTTATTTTTTTTAAATATCAATTATTGGTGTGCCAACCAAACTGTGATTCAACGAGCCTTGGCGGCCAAAAGTGTTACTCATGCACAAACAGGTTTGATGGTAGGAGGTTTGATCAAATACTTAATGGCTATTTTAATAATTGTTCCAGGGATTGCCTTATATGGAATGTTAGGAGATGGTCTGGAAGAACCTGATTTAGCTTTCCCATATCTAGTAAAAACTTATTTACCTCAAGGAATCAAGGGAATTATTCTATGTGGTTTATTTGCCTCGCTTATGAGCACAGTAGACTCTACATTCAATTCATTGGCTACTTTATGGTCAACTGATATTTACACAAAATATATCAACCGAAAAGCAACTGATCAACAAAAAATTCGTTCGGGAAGAAGAGCTATTCTTTTTAGCTTAGGAACAGCTTTGATAATGGGTCTTGTTTTATTATACTTAAAGTTTGATAATCCAAATTCAGCCTTTACTCATACGCTTAATAATTTACGTTATTATATCAATTGTGGAATTGTAATTTTAATTTGCTCGGCTGTTTTGCTTGTGAAACCGAACATAAAAGTTGTATTGATTGCCTTTATTGCCTCACTTCCTATAAATATCGTATTACAGTTCCTGTTTCCAGAAATGAACTACTTTGTTCGTGCCTTTTGTGTTATTATAAGTGGCTTAAGTATTGCTTTAATCGGAAGTAAGGGAAAAATAAACAAGCTATCGTCACTTTTTCAACCTTCAAGTATATCTGTGAAATATTGGGGTTGGACTTTAGCTATCAGCTTACTTCTACTACATTTTATTTTTCATTAAATGAAAGCTCACTATACTGATTTAAAGTACAATTAAATCAGCGAAAAAATGGATAGAAAACACCCTTTATTAAGGCATGGTTTTTCCTACAAAAACATTTACTTTTGGATTTAATGGGTTTCCACTGGCTCTTCTATTCATAACCACTTGACCACAATGCCATAAGGCGTCTGATATAGGCCCATTAATCATATTCCAAAATGGAAAAGACATTGTCTCACCACCCATATTCAATTGTATAGTTAGCTTAGATAAATCCTCCGTTGTTTGTAATTGATTTTTAACAAATTCTAAATTCTTTAATGTGTGCTCTCTCAGTTCATTATAAGTGTATTTTTCCTGTGAAAAATCATATACTTTTCCCTCAAAAGTATATTTCATTGCAAGAGATAAACCATAAATATGTTCTAACACTTCAATAGTAGAACGACTATCATCACTGGGCTTATAATTCAAGTCTTTTTCTGTTAAAGATTCTGATGCCCAATAAAACCGATACCCCAATCCTTCAATCATTCTTGAGATTACATTAGTTGAAGAATAGTCCTTGGGATAGGCTCCAATTTCTTGAAAAGGTAGTTGTTGTGAATTCGTTTGAGGGGGGATTTTTGTGCTATCAATTAGAATTTCAACCGCAGTCACTTCTTCTGAAGATGCTGAGTTTGTTTCAATGGAATTATTATTACATGAAAAAGTAATAGTTGCAATTATTGTTAGTAAAATTATTTTTTTCATATTCTTAAAAGTTAAAATTATCGTTTTATTTATACTAACAAATATATCAAATCCATATTTGTTAATAAATCCTATTAAAAATGTAAGTATTATCTAAATGGTCTATTGATTTAATATAGTATAACTTCAATATATTTTAAAGAATGATGATGGAAAAGAACATCTTCATAATAATATTTTTTATATTCGGTTTTAATAAATTAAAAATATCTTAAAAATGAAAAAACTAATCCTAATTACTATCGCAAGCTTTTTTATACTAAGTTGTAACAATGATACGAAAGACCTTCTCAAAAAATCTGAATTTCACCTGGGTGTAATTGAAGGAAACGATTCAAAATCAACCATAGTGAATTCTTTTAATGATGCCTACTTAGCCAATGACATGAGCGGACAAAATTACTTTTTTTCTGAGAATGCAACAGGTAGGGTTAATGGTCAAAAAATGTCTCCATCTCAAATGATTGAAGCCTTCATGTCTGGAAGAGAGTTTTACACAGACATTAAAAATAAAAATCGTGCAACAGGAACTTTTATTTTGGATAATGGTCAAGTATTTACAAATACTTGGTTTGAATGGGAAGGAACAAGCAAGTCAACAGGGGTAAAAGTAAGTAACCCTGTCCACGCTTCATTTAAATGGGAAGGCGATAAAGTTGTGGAGGTAACCTATGTCTTTGACTCTGCGGAGTACGTAGCTAATATGGGACAAGAAAATTAGTAGTCCTGAATAGTTGCAATGAAAATCTTATGGTTTTATCTCGTAAAAAATAATACGAAACCAAAGACTTCGTAAATAATATTGAATTGTATTCTTCTGTTTGGGAAGAAGTGTTTAAAAATAGAGATATTTCTCTTGTGAACAAGGATAGCTTTGATAGTGAAGTCTATGTTCTAACTTCAGCTGTGAAAATATCTGGTATCGATGCTTTTAGAGACTACTATAATAATTATTTAACTGGATTTTTTGATCCTGAATTTAAAATCATTAATGTTTTCGGACAAGGTGACAGAATTGTTAAGCATTGGAATTTTAAAGGAACTCATGATGGAGTTTTTGTTGGAATCCCTGCTACAAACAACAAAGTTGATCTATACGGAACGACTTTGGTTACAATAAAAGACGGAAAGGTTTTTCAAGAAGAAGATTTTTTTGACAACCATACATTTTTAACATAACTAGGTCTCATAGAATAATTATTCTTACAATTTTTTTTATCAAAGGTAAAAGAATAAACTTATTCCCTTTCTTCTTTGAAGAACATTGTATAATAACTTCACTGAATAGTGAGGTTATTTGTTTTTATTATTTTTTTTAACTAAAAAAATTACTTGTTTTTAGTGAATGAAAAAACCCAATCAAACAATTCAGGTTCCTTAAAAGTAAGATCCCAACTATTATGAGCAACACCTTCATAAATCGTTAGTTTTGTTTGATTATTATATCGTTTCATGCTTTTGAACATTTTTTTTGAATAACGATACGATATTGTTTGATCATTGCTTCCATGAAAAACCCAAAAAGGAGTTGTACTTAAATCCTCTGCCCATTGAGAATGTCCTCCTCCACAAATTGAGAATGCCGAAGCAAAATAATTTGGCATTCGAGTTACTAACTCAAATGTTCCCATACCTCCCATAGAAAGACCGCCAATATAACGTCGTAAAGGATCAATATTATAGGTCTTTTCGATATCATATAAAAAATCTTGTAATATTTCCATAGTATGGTGTTTTGGCAGATCTTTATAAAATTTGAATTGATTCTCTTTTTTTCTGGCCTTTATCTTTTTAACACTTGCCCAGTAGGAGTTTTCTGGGCATTGAGGAAATACAATAATTGCAGGATGTTTTGCCCTAAACTCTTTGGATTTAAAAAGAGAACTTCCATGAATTAATTGCTTTTGATTATCCTTTCCTCTTTCTCCTACACCATGAAGAAAAACGAGCAACGGATAGGCCTTTTGGGGATGGAAATTTTCAGGAAGTAGAATGCGATATGGTAAGGTATCCGTTTTTGTGATATATGTTTTTTTATCATAATCTTGACCATAACCAAAGCCGAAAAAAAGGAAAACAAAAAAGGGAACACAAAACTTCATGAAATAAATATAACAATTTTAAGCCTTTAAAGAATCTTATCAAAATCTGATAACTTATTTGTTGCTAAATAAAAACTTTTGTATTCTAATAAAAAGGAGCTACACATACTACTATGGTAACTCCCAAATTATTTTTACTGTTTTACGTTTTAAAGGTCTCTTGCAAATTGAGTCATCGAAGTAATTTTACCTTCCAAATCAAAATAAAAGATTTCAAATAATTCCTTCTCCCAAACCCTTCCATTTTTAAAAACTCGAGTTTCTTTTGACATTACTTGAACACCAGAAGCTGCATCAGTATTATAAATCTTAAGTGGTATAATTGCGTAAGGAACCCAATTGACAGATTTATAATCTTTAAATAAACTTCCCATATCTTCTTTTTTTATTTTTTTAGAAGTTCCTTCATAGTCATTTAAAACAGCTACATCTGCAAAAGGTTTAGCAAACTCCTCTACATTCATATCATTGTAGTCTTTAATTAGCTTTTCAATAATTTCTACTTCATTTCTGTCTGAAAAAACAAGTGGTCTCCCTTTAAATTCATTATTTTCCCCTCCAATAAATTTACCTCCATATGATTTTCCAAAATTAGAAGAATCTATAGATTTCCATTGTTTAAAATCATCTACTTTTCCATCTTTATTAAAATTAAAATACTCCATAAGGTCTAATTTTTCATAAGACCCATTCTTATAAAAACGCTCTTCTTTTGACCAAGCTAATACCTTAGTATCTTCATCTCCTTCTCTTTTTACAGGAATAACTACATATGGTTTCATGCTTATAGAATCCATGGATTCTAACCATTCTCTAGTGGTCTCAACCCCATTCTCTCCTAAAAAGACGGGGTCATAATATTGAACCATGTCATCCGTATTTTGAAGACTATAAGCTTCAGAAATCTTTAAAAGTTTATCAGCCATTGCATCATTTGCAATACTATAAGATTTGCCGTAATTGTCTCCTTCTACCAAATATTTTCCTCCACTGTTAGTACAATTAGTCATCAAAATAGAGACCATTAGGATAAAAATTCCTTTCATAAATAATTTCATAATTTTAAAGTTGGTTAAGTTATATAAAAGCTTGAATTTAAGTATTATAAATGAGACCTCAAAACATCAATGATAATATATCTTAAATAAAAAAATTAAAATACATCTATCTTACAACTCTTTTATTTTTATATTTCTAAAGGATACTTTGTCTCCATGATCTTGAAGTGCTATATGGCCGGTTCTGTATTTTGCAAAACTCTCCCAATCTTTAAATTTTGAATTCTCTACCATTTTTTGCCACTCAGCACCATGAAGAGGAAAAGAGATTGTTGTTTTTCCATTTAAGGTTACTTGTGCCTTATTGTTGTTTTGATCGATTTTTATAACACATTGATTCCATTTTCCTGCTGGATGTATATCCTCTCCAGGGTAGCCAATCATATCATATAATGAGCCAGCTTTGTGAATTCCATTTCCCACAAAGGAATCTGGATGCTTTGCATTGTCTAAAATTTGAATTTCTGGCCCAGTCATATAGGGCTCTGAAAATTTTTTATTTTCGTAAACACCCCAAAAAATACCACTATTCCCAGCTTCAGAAACCTTCCATTCCAGAGATAATACAAAATTAGTATACTTCTTTTTGGTAATTATATTCTTTTCTCGCTGTCCACTTGGTGTAAAAACCATAGTACTGTCCTCAATGGTCCATTCTGGATACATATTTTCTGATAAATATCCTCGCCAATGTTCAAATGAGTTCCCATCAAATAAAATAGTCCAATTAGCCTCCTTATTTATATCGTTTGAAGTAGCAATCTCATAAGCAGTCTTTCCATTTTCGATTTTCTCCGATTTTTTACAGGCTACCAAAACACACAAAAAAATTGTGATTAAAATTATTTTCTTCATTTTTATTCTATTAGATTCCTATTATTTTTTTTAATTGATTTTCTCCCTTATTTACATCACTTCCTGCAAAATCATCAAATCTTTTTGAGGTGGTTTCTATAATATGATTTTTAATAAAGTCGACTCCTTCTCTTGCCCCTTGTTCTGGGCTTTTGATAACACATTCCCATTCTAATACAGCCCAAACATCACAACCATATTCTGTTAGTTTCGAGAAAACTTTTTTAAAATCAACTTGTCCATCTCCGGGAGAACGATATCTTCCTGCTCTATCTTTCCAATCATTATATCCGCCAAAAACGCCTTTTTTACCAGAAGGGTTAAACTCAGCATCTTTTACATGAAATGCCTTGATAAATTGATGATAATGATCAATGTATTTAATATAATCTAATTGCTGCAAAATAAAATGTGAAGGATCATATAAAATATTCACTCGCTGATGGTTTCCAGTAGCTTCCAAAAAACGCTCAAAAGTATCTCCATCATGAATATCCTCAACAGGATGTACCTCATAACATACATCTACACCATTTTCATCAAAGGAATTTAAAATAGGGAGCCACCTATGTGCAAGCTCTTTAAATCCAGTTTCAATGAGTCCTTTAGGTTGCTGTGGCCATGGATGTACCATTGGCCAAAGAAGAGATCCTGAAAATGTTGCATGAGAATTTAGCCCTAATCGTCTACTCACAATTGCTGCTTTTTTCATTTGATCTATAGCCCATAAAGTTCTTTCTTTTGGTTTTCCGTGAAGTGCTTTGGGAGCAAAAACATCAAACATTAAATCATGTGCTGAATGAACAGCAACTAATTGCCCTTGAATATGTGTTGAAAGCTCTGTAATTTCGAGGCCAAAAGAGTTTATTTTTCCTTTAAGTTCATCACAATACGTCTGACTATCAAAAGCAATATCTAGGTCAATAATATTTTTATCCAAAGTGGGTATTTGAATTCCTTTATAACCAAGACTAGAAGCCCATTTGCACAATCCCTCTAAAGAATTGAATGGAGCTGTTTCATCCATAAATTGTGCTAAAAAAACAGCAGGTCCTTTTATTGTTTTCATATTGTTTATTAAAAAATTAAAAAAATGAGCTTATACAATTATACAGTATACTTTTCATCAATGGCTACCCATACATTTCCATTTTTATGAGATTTCATTGCTTTTTCAATAAAACTCATTCCTCTTACACCATCAATAATTGTTGGGAATTCACCACTACGATACGATTCATTTCTTATAGCTTTTGAGACTCCTTTATATATATTACCCATCGCATCAAATATTCCTTCTGGATGACCAGGCGGAAGCTTTGTTCCTTCGAGAGATAAATCACTATTGTAAGAATGGCCTGGTTTTAAAACTTGTAAAGGTTTTCCTTCTTCCATTAGATATAAATAATTAGGGTTTTCTTGCTCCCACTTTAATCCTGCTTTATCGCCATATATCTTTACTTCGATACTGTTCTCTTCTCCTGTAGCAATCTGACTAGCACATATTATACCTTTTACATTATCTGAGCAACGTAATAAAACAGTGCCATCAACATCCATTGTATTATCATCGTACACATGATTTAAATCTGCCAATATACTCTGAATTTTAACTCCAGACACATACTCTATAATATCAAAAGCATGTGTTCCTATATCGCCAATGCAGCAACTTACTCCTGATTTTTCAGGATCTAAACGCCAGGTAGACTTTCTCATTTCTGTGTTGTGAATGATCGGATTAATCCACCCTTGATAATATTGAGCATCAACTTTTTGAATGTTCCCTAAAACTCCTTCTTTTATCATTTCTCTCATCTGGCGAATCATAGGATATCCCGTGTAGGTGTAGGTAACGGCAAAAACCGTTTTCTTTTCCTGTGATAACCTATACAGCTCTTGTGCCTCTTGATAGTTTGTTGTTAATGGCTTTTCACAAATAATATGAAATCCATTTTCAAGTAATTTTTTTGCCATAGGATAATGCAAAAAATTAGGTGTTAAAATAGAGACAGCCTCTATCCTTTCTGATGTTGGCAATTTTAATTCCTCTTGTATGAAGGTTTCTAAATCAGTATATATCCTATCTTTTGGTAATCCTATTTTGTTAGCAGAATCTATACTATCCTCCCAATTATGGTTGAATATGCCTCCAATAATTTGATATTGATCAAACATTGCAGCGGCAATGCGATGCAAAACTCCAATTAAAGATTTTTTTCCACCTCCCAAAATACCCAATCTTATTTTAGTTGTACTCATATTTTATTATACTTTGTATTCTACTTTTTCATTTTTAAATAAAATTGCAAAAAGAATCATCACAAAAACAGCAAAAATTGCTGGAAATATCCAAACATCTTTCCAGCTGTGAGAACCATCATCAATTAAATTTTGATCTACAATTTTCCCTGCAACCCAAAATCCAAATAACATTCCAAAACCATAAGTTGCTAATGTAATGAGTCCTTGTGCAGCACTTTTTACTTTTTCACCCGCTTTAGAATCGGTATAGATTTGTCCTGAAACAAAAAAGAAATCATAACAAATTCCGTGTAAGGTAATTCCTAAAAGCAACATAAAAAACAAATCACCATTATTACCATAAGCAAACAATAAATAACGAATTATCCAGGCTAACATTCCAAAAAGTATGGTTTTCTTAAATCCGTATTTTTTAAATAAAAATGGGAGTAAGAACATAAATCCAATTTCTGAAATTTGTCCAAGTGTCATTATTCCGGCAGGACCAATTTTAGTGCTAAAAATATCAACATAGGCATCAATTTCTCCTAAAAACTGACCGGCATGTTGATAATAAAATGCCAATGGAACGGAAATTAAAAAAGAAGAAATAAAGAATATCAAAAAGTTTCTATCTTTTAATAATTTCAAAGCATCTAATCCTAAAATATTGGAAATCATTACCTTTTCATCTTTTGAGGTATTTGGAGGTGTTTTAGGAAGTGTAAAACTAAATAATCCTAATATTGCAGAAGCAATAGCTGTCATTACAAATGTGTTTTTTAAGGCTCCTTTTGCTACATTCTCTGCTGAATCCCAATTAAAAATCAAGCTAATAAAGACAAGACCTACAATAATCCATCCTATTGTACCCCAAACTCTTATTCTAGGAAATTCCTTTGATGGATCTTTCATTTGGTTAAATGATACTGAATTTACCAAAGCCAATGTAGGCATATACGCTATCATATAACATAAAACATAGGGATAAAAAACAGTAAACTCCGTTGCTTGAGACATTAAATACATGAGCAATGCTCCGATAAGATGCAATACTCCTAAGATTTTCTCAGCATTAAAATATCTATCTGCAATTAACCCAATAATAAAAGGTGAAATAATTGCTCCCAAACACTGTGTTGAATATGCCATAAATATTTCTTCTCCGGTTGCTTTTAGTGTGCTTGGCAAATATATTCCCAAAGTAACAAACCATCCTCCCCAAATAAAAAACTCGAGAAACATCATGAATGATAATTGAAATTGAACCGATTTTTTCATAATTACTAATTATTCCCTTAATTTATTTTTTTTACAGAATTTAATAACAAATCTCTGGTTGCCATGATTCCATCTCTTTCACTTACTCTATCCCCTTCATATTCTATTCCTATATAACCATTATAACCCGATTCTTTTACAATACGTAGCATTTTTACATAATCAATAGAGGTTTCATTTCCTTTATCGTCGAAGTCATAAGACTTTGCACTTAGAGCTTTTGCTGCAGGCATTAATAGTTCTATCCCCTTGTATTTATCAGGGTACTCTTTTTTACAATCTCCCCAACGTTTATTTTTATCTTTCCTTTCAATACACCAATTTCCAAAGTCTGGTAATGTACCGCAATTTTCCATATTGACATCCTTAATCGCGGCCATTAATTTATCTGGGTCAGAGGATAACCATCCATGATTTTCACAGAGAATATTGATATTTTTTTTTGCGGCATATTCAGATAATTTTTTTAGCCCATCGACCACAGTTTTTTTCCATATCTCTGGGTCATTTGTTCCAAAAGTGTTTACCCGAATAGAGTGACATCCTAATTTTTGAGCAGCATCTACCCAACGTTTATGATTTTCGACTGCTTTATTTCGTTTTTCTAAATCAGGATCTGCCAAGTCACCTTCATCATCAACCATAATTAAAACATTTTTGATTTCCTCGTATTTACTAATTGTATTTAAAGAATCAATGACCGAATCAAAGCCCAGTTTTTTAATCTCTAATTTATATAATTGACTCACATATTCTAACGCTTCAAAACCCATTTTTTTTGCCTGAGAAGCAAAATGAAAAGGTGATTTTTTTTCATCCTTTACATACCTATGTAATGACCATTGTGCTAGAGATATTTTGAAAAATAAGTCTTCTTTTTTTGACATTACTGATTTCGTTAAAATTTCTTTAGTATCGACTCTTTTACAACTGCTTGAAAACAAACAAACAAAAAGTATTCCCCAAAAAAAGGTTTTCTTATGGAAAAACGTATGATTCATTTTGTTTTGATTATCATAAGATTATTCGGAGAGGAATTAATAAATATTGAATATAATATAATTGCAAATTAATTAATATTTAATTAATATTGAATTATAAAGTCTCTAATTTTAAGCATATAAAATTTTGAATATTATAATAAATTGCTCTTAAAATATCACATCAATGAATAAAGATAAGTCAAAAATAAAGAATTATCAATACGATGCTATTGTTGTTGGTACAGGAATTTCAGGAGGTTGGGCTGCAAAAGAGCTTTGTGAGCAAGGCTTAAAAACATTGGTGCTAGAAAGAGGAAGGATGGTGAAACATATTGAGGATTATACTACCGCACATCTTGATCCTTGGAATATTCCAAATGGAGGAAAAACCTCACAAGAAATAATTAATCGCAAACCTAAACAACATAGAACAGGGTATACAACTGATCCTACCTGTGAACACTTTTTTGTTGACGATACAAAGCATCCTTATAACGAAGATAGACGTTTTGATTGGATTCGAGGGTACCATGTTGGAGGACGTTCATTAATGTGGGGGAGACAAAGCTATCGTTTAAGTGATTTCGATTTTGAAGCTAATAAAAAAGAGGGTATCGCCGTTGATTGGCCGGTACGATATAAAGATATTGAGCCCTGGTATGATAAGGTTGAAGAATATATTGGCGTTAGTGGAGAGAATTTAGGAATGAAACATTTTCCTGATCAAAAATTATTAAAGCCAATGAATTTAAA
>MDTG01033781.1_pt1 | contig 12931 bp, 12 predicted proteins | sample 811421 | NCBI WGS metagenome assembly MDTG01 (sample SAMN05326645, study PRJNA326480) | marine metagenome | isolation source: seawater | place: Pacific Ocean: South East | collected 2011
ATAGTAATAATGGCAGGTGGTTTAGGTCAAAGACTAGGATCATTAACCAGAAGGACACCCAAACCAATGCTAAAAATAGCCGGAAAACCTATTTTAGAGCATATAATTGAAACTCTATCATTACAGGGTTTTAATAATATATATATTAGTGTTTTTTATAAAAAAGAAATTATAAAAAAATATTTTAGTAATAAAAGATTCTACAATTCAAAAATAAAATTTATAGAAGAAAAAAAACCTTTGGGAACAGCTGGAGCACTTTCTTTATTAAAGGGAACTAATAAAAACCCTTTGCTAGTTATTAATGGAGATTTGTTATTTGATTTCGATCTAGTAAGTTTAATTAAATTCCACATAAAGTGTAAGGCAGATTCGACTATTCTAGTAAAAACACACGCTATTCAGAATCCATTTGGTGTGGTAAAATCAAAAAATAACTTAGTTTTAGAATTTAACGAAAAACCCACATACCATTCTCATATAAACACAGGTATTTATGCCTTAAATACATCAATGCTTAAATTAATAGAAAAAAATAAAAAAATTAGCATGGTAGATTTTTTAAAAAAAATTATATCAAAAAATAAAAAAGTTTATGCTTTGAGCACTAGTGATTCCTGGAACGATTTAGGTTCATTAAAACAATTTTCACGTTATATATAGTTGAATTTTAAAATATAAATTAAAAATGATAAATCAAGATTATGGTATATTGATAACTGTAAGTCTTAAATCTAAAAGATTAAAAAATAAAGCATTATTAAATTTAAATGGTAAATCGATTATTGAGAACATAATTGATAGAATGACAAAGATTAGTAAAAAAAATAAAATTATATTAATAACTTCAAATAAAAAAAAAGATAAGCAGTTAGTAGAAATTGCAAAGAGAAAAAAAATTAATTTTTTTACTGGAGATAGTATAGATGTTCTCTATAGGATGTTATGTGCAGCTAAAAAATTTAATATAAGAAATTTTATAAGCACAACTGGCGACAATCCATTTGTCGATTATTTTTATGCGAAAAAAATGATAAAATATCATTTAAAAAAAAAATTTGATTTTACAGAAATTCAAGGGCTTTCATGGGGAGCATTTAGTTATGGTGTCAATTTGAAAGCTTTAGATAAAATTGTAAAAAATAAAAAAAAAAAAGATACGGAAGTTTGGGGAAATTATTTCAGATTTAATAAAAAATTAAATTGTGGGGTATATAGAATAAATACCAAAAAATATTTTCATAAAGATCTGAGGCTTACTATTGATTTTAAAGAAGACTATGAATTTGCAAAACAGTTATTAAAATCACTAAAAGTTAATATGCCATTGAGTAAAGATATTATAAAAATTATAAATAAAAATAAAAAATTAATGAATATTAATAAACATAAAAAACAAAAAAAAATTCCAGTTAAATATTATTAAATGAGAACGCTAATTTTAATAAGTGATATAGGTTCACAAAAACGTGATTATGAAAGATTTGGTATCCAATTGTTAAAGAAAAAATTCAATGTTTTGTACTTAGATTGCACCAAATGGCTTCAGCCTAATTTTTATAAAAATAAAACAGAAAAAGATTTTAGTTTCAAAGAAAAAATTGTAACAAAAAATTTTAAACAACTAGAGAGTATAATAAAAAAAAATAAAAAAATAGTTGGAATTATTGACTTATTGGGGGTTTCTGAAAAACATCAAAAAATAAGATCATTTATAAAAAAAAATAAAATTAAATTGATTTTTATTCTTAATATAGAATTAAAAACAAAACTAAAATTTTATCAAAAAGTATTATTTTATATTTATAAAAAAAATAAATTAGATGCTTTATCGAGAAAACTTTTTAAATCACCAATAGAAAATTATGATATTAGCAAAGCAGATGTGCTCTTGTTAAATGGAGAAAAAGGAAAAGAATTAATTAATAATAATCATCAAAGTATAAATTTATGCCATTTTGATTATCAAAATTATTTAAATGAAAAGAAAAAAACAAAAAAAAACATAAATGGTAATTATGCATTATTTTTAGATCAATATTTACCAAATCATTCAGGACAAAATTATATTGGAAATTTATCAAAAAATTTAGATCAAGCTAAATATTATCAAAATTTAGAATTTTTTTTTAATAAGTTTGAAAAAATGTATGGTCTAGAAATCGTAGTTGCAGCACATCCAAGATCTAATTACGAAAAAAATAAATTTCTTTCAAATAAAAGAAAGTTTTTTATTAATAAAACTCCAGAACTTATTAAATACAGTAAAATAGTTTTTACCCACACTTCAAACTCACTTAACTATGGAATATTATTTAATAAACCAATATTTTTTTTGACTTTTTCTCTTTATAAGCATCAAGATGTTTTTAGACCAGAATTTTTAAGTGATTATTTCAAAACTTTCTGTTTTAAAATTGATAATACTTTTTTTCCCTTTCCTGAAAAAAAAATATTATTTAAAGTAAATAATCAAGCTTATAACAATTATAAAAAAAATTATTTAGTTACAAAGAATTATAAAAATCATTTTTTTTGGGATGAGTTTTCAAAAAAAATAATTAAACTTAAATAAGTTTTATAAATTAAATTTGCTTTTTTGCTTAATATAATTTTTGTCCCAATTTTTTGGTTTTGTTGGATCTAAAGGATAATTGGGACTTCCCTCTCCTTTATCTTGCCAATTTTTATAAGCATTTGATAAAAGTCTACTTTGATAAATTTTATTTAAAGCATTTTTTTTAGTTTTTTCATCAAATCTTTTTCTCATCAGTTTATATCCCATATTTTCCATTTGTCTTTTTGCTAATAATTGACATAAATAAAGATCTTCATCTGAAATTAATAATTTCCATCTGTTTAATGTTTTATGTTTGAGATTGCCCTTGAATGAGTATGCTTCTTCTCCATCCCATTTATTTCCTTTTACGTCTTTAAAATAATTTTTATCTAACATATTTTTATTAAATTTAATTTTTAAAAATTTACAAATTTTTTTTAAAACTAATTTAGGTTTGATTTTAATGTCTCTAAATTTAACAAGAATAATTTTTTCTTTAATTTTTTTTGGAAAATGTAAATAGTAATTTGTAAGATCTATATAATTAAACAAGGAAATTAAATAATCATTTTTTTTAGAAATTGTGGTTTTTTTAAAAGAACATATAATATCCCTAGGATCTCTAATAATTATAATTACTTTACCGTTAGGAAACATATTTAGATAATCAGGAATATTTCTCCAAGAATTACCCTCTTTATCACCCAGGTATTTAAACTTTTGTGATTTAAAGATTTGGTAGCATAGTATTTTATAAAGATTTTTATAAGTTTTTTGATTTTTTCTAAAAAATAAATTTATTTCATTTTTATTGATCTTAATATCAAATCTAAATTTTAATCTTTTGTAAGCATCATTTATTGCTTTATCTAAATTAATCTTATTTAAAGGATTATATTTATTATAAAAAAATCTAAAAAAATTTAAGGTTGCTGAACTAGCTTTAAATTCATCACTAACACTGAGCATTCTAGTCAATAATGCTGCTCCAGATCTAACACCACAAGTTAAAAAAACAGTTTTAATATTTTTCATATATTTGATTTAACTTGCTTAAAATGTAAATTAATAATAATTGCAACAATAAAAAAATGAAAATTAACAATAATAGTGGGATTTTGTTTTTTATTACTGGACTCTCTGGCTCTGGAAAAACATCTATTTCTAATAAAATTAAAAATAAAATAGAGCGAAGATATGGGGTAACACTTTTATTAACCGGAGAAAGAATTAGAGATATTTATAATTTTAAAGGTTTCACAAAAAAAGACAGACTTAGACTTGGTAAGCAAAATATTAATTTAATACAGTTAATTTTAAAACAAAAAATTAACGTTATTTATGATGCCGTGGCGCTTTTAAATGAATTAAGGTTTGAAAAGAGAAAAAAAATTAAAAATTATTTAGAAATTTTTATTAAAACTGAAGTGAAGGAAATTATAAAATTTAATAAGAAAAAAAAAATTTATCAAAAAACTAAATCAAATATAATGGGAATTCACATAGCGCCAGATTTTCCAAAAAAACCAGATATTACTGTAAAAAATAATTTTAAAAAAGATATAAATCAATTATCTAACGAATTATTTTCTAAAATAATAAAAATATTAGGATAAAAAAATTAATTTTTTAAAAAGTTTTTCTTAATATTCAAAAAATTCTTAGGACGAGGTAAATTTCTAATAGTTCCAACTTTTACTTTTACATGTAGAAATGAAGGTCCTTTATATTTCAAAAAATTACTTATTTTAATTTTAATTTCTTTTTTTTCTCTGATTAAAAAAAAATTTTTAAATCCAAAAGATTTTGAGAGATTTTTAAAATCTATTTTATTAATAAATATTGGTTGCATTCCAATAGATTCGTGTGCTTCATTATCAATTAGAATATATTTGAAATTAGTAGCTTTAAAGTTTTTAAGTATTGAAAGAGCACCGAGATGCATAATAAAAGAACCATCTCCATCAAGACATATAACTTTAGATTTTACATATTTTGAAATTGAAAGTGCTGTCATTGCGGTATGCCCCATACCCCCTACCATTAAAAAATCTTTTCCATTTTTAATTTTTTCTCTTTTTCTTATAAAAAATAATTCTCTAGAATTAAAACCAACTGAAGAAATTATTTTCGTTTTTTTATTAATATTTTTAATAAGTTCTAAAATAAATTCCTCTCTTAATATTTTATTTTTGTTTTCTTTGTGTGAATGTTTAACTTTAGTTAAAGTTTTTGGTTTAAAAATAAGTGCTACTCTTGCTGATTTTTTTTTTGCATAATTAATTAAATTTTCTGCTTTTTTAAAGTCTTTTTCAGTTTCCATAACAATACTTTTAATTCTAAATAGCTTCAAAGAATCCAACAAAATTTTACCTTGAATATCATGTTGAGCTTCATCCTTTATGGAGGGTGCCCCCCTCCATCCTATTAAAAGTATCATTGGTAAATTGTAAATTGATTTACTAATTAAATTTGTTAAAGGGTCTGTTGCATTACCCAGACCTGAGTTTTGCATATATATGCATGGAATTTTTGAAGTTGCTAAATTGTATCCTATACCAAGCGATACAGCACTACCTTCGTTAGCTGCAATTAAGTTTGTAATATCTTTATGATTTGATAATTCATTACAGAATTCATTTAAACAGCTGTCAGGAACACCACTAAAAAAATTTATACCCCTTCTCTTTAATATACCAAAAAATTTTTTTGTATTAATCATTTTAAAAAATTATTTAATCTGGCTTCACATTTAATATATCTTTAACAGATGATATTTTTTTTTCTGCTTCAAAAGATCTTTTATGTTTTAAAATTTTAAATGCAGTTTCATTCATGATTTTGTAAGATGCTCGTAATAAGTGGTTAGCGTAAATTACAACACTAAAGCCATTTTTTATTAAATCCTTTTCATAAGTTTTTGAATAGCTTGATGGTACGGCGATCATAGGTTTAAAGTATTTACTTTTTTTAAATTCCTTAGCAAAACTAAAAATTTGTTTAGGTGTATTTTCTTTACTATGGATAAGTATAGCATCGGCACCAGCTTTCGAGTAGCTATCAGCACGTTTCAATGCATCGTTTAACCCTTTGCCTAATATAAAACTTTCAATACGCGCAACTATAAGAAAATCGTCTGATTTCCTTGAATTTTTAATTACTGAAATTTTTTTACAAAAATTTCTGATACTGTCGTGTTGAGTTGATTTTTGATTTTTGAATAGCGAATTTCTTTTAAGACCTATCTTATCTTCAATAACTATTGCTGAGACTCCCTGCCTCTCCATAGAATTAATTGTGTAAGGCAAATGTTCAATTCTGCCTCCATTATCAGCGTCAAAAATAAATGGTTTTGTTGTTAAATCCAGTACATCGCTTAATGCGTTTATTCTAGTTGATAATTCAACAGATTGATTATCTGGTTTACCCCTAATAAGTGACTCTGTTAAGCTACTAGACCACATTCCATCGAATTCAATATTTTTATTTTTTTCCTCAAATTTTAAATTTTCTATAATTAATCCTACTAAAGGACTGTGAGCCTCAATAATTCTTACTAAATCTTTACTATTAATTAATCTTTTTAGTATTGATGTTCTACTTTGTTTAATTGAACTAAGACTTAAAACACTTTTTTTTATCTGTGTGGATGAGATATTTTTTGTATATTTAAATTCTACTAATTTACCTGACCATTTTTTTAACTCTTCGATTACCTGCAGTCTACTTTCTTTTAAAACTCCATTTTTCCAATCATCTCCATGAACCACAAAATTAGGTTTTAATTTTCTTAAATTTGGCCTGTAATCTTTTGTTTCTTGAGGAACCACATTTTTAACCATACTTAAATTTTGAACTACAGCCTTTCTTTGCTGATAATTTAGAATCGGTATTTTTTTATACTCGCTTATTGCTTTATCAGTCATCAAACCTACAGTTATATCTCCATATTTTGAGGCTTTATTTAAAATATTTATATGTCCAGAGTGCAGAATGTCAGCAGATAAAGAAACGTAAACTTTTTTTTTCATTTACTAATTTTATTTTCAATATGTTTAAATTTAGATTTTGCTTCAGCTAAATCTGAACTTGTATCAATTTCTTTCCAAAATTTATTTTTAATATCTAAGTAGTTTATTGTTACACCGTTTTCAATCATCTTATTAATTGCATAAGTATAATAGTCTTTATAATTATTTTTTTGTTTAATCAAATATTTTTTAAGCAAAATAGCTCCACTTTTTGAAAATTTTGATAGTCCAATAAAATTACCATCCCCTTCGGAAATCGGTATGTGACTTCCAATTTCTATTATTTTATTTTTTTTAATTTTAACCCTCATAGTTCCTTCTAAAACATTAGAGGTATCTATAGCTAAGCATATTTTTTTATTTTTAATCAATAATTTAGAAATAATTTTTCTTTCATAAGTAATATCTGCAAATAAGCAAATAAAAGAGTTATTTAATAATGATTTTGCAAACAATAAGGTTTGTAAATTATTTGATTTTTTATAATTCTTAAAATTTAGATAATTTACTTTATTTTTGAGAATTTTTTTTATTTCTTGTGATTTATAACCAGTAATTATATGAATATTTTTAATTTTTGAGTTTATCAGATTAATATAGGATAATTCTAATAGCGTTTTTTTTTTTGACCCCAGCCTAATTAAGCATTTAGGTAATTTAAAATGCTTTTTTAATCTGGTGCCTTGTCCTGCTGCTAAAATGATTGCTTTAATCATAATTAATCGATAAATAACCTCATCCAAATTTCGATGTTTACCAACATCCAAACTTTTTTTCCCGAAAAATCATAAGGATCATTAATATTATTTTTTAAATTTAGGAATTTTTCTAGCTCTTCCTTTTTAAATATATTTCTATTAATTGTTCTATTATCTAGGAGTATCTCTTTTATTTTGTCATCTTTCATCCAATCATTCATCGGAAGTGGGAAACCAAGTTTTTTTTCATTTGCTGCATTTTTTGGTAAATATTTATTTGAGCATTTTCTCAATAAATATTTATTTATATCGTTTTTTTCTGAGTAGAACGAACTATTCGAAAATAATGAAATTATTTTATGAAAATATGATTTCCATTTTATTTTATATTTAAATGGAACACTATTTATAAACTCAATAACTGAGTGATCTAGGAAGGGTACTCTTGCTTCAATAGAGTTGGCCATTGTCATAATGTCTAGTCTGTCTAGTAGGCATTGAAGATGATTATTTTGAAATAAAGATAAAATTTGCTCGTAAGGCATATTTTCTTTTATAAATTTTTCTCTCCATGGGTTTATTATTGAGTTAAAATTAATCTCATTACTTGCATCTTTGGTTAATAAATTATTTATTTCATTAAATTGAAACCAATTATATTTTTCAAAAAAATAATCTAGTAAAGATTTTTTTTCAAAATCGAAACTATCTTCAACTGAAAAACTCTTTTTAATGATTTTGGAATTTGTGATATTGTTTAAAAACTTTCCTTTAGCATAATCAAAGGGTGATTTTTGTACTCTTGAATATCCTCCAAATATTTCGTCTGCTCCCTCTCCACTTAAAACTACTTTAATATCTTTCTTCATTTCTTTAGCTAAAGCATATAGAGGATATTCATGTGGGATTGAAATTGGGGCGTTTTTAATATTTACAATATTTTCAAGATTGTTAAAAAAATCTTTTTTTTCAATGATTATTTCTGTGTGATCAGATCCAATATGTTTAGAAATTGCACTAGCTTTATTTCCTTCATTATATTTTGTTTCTTTAAAACCAACTGAATAGGTCTTTAATTTTCCATAGTGATGATTAGAAGCAATAGCTGATAATAGAGATGAATCTAGCCCACCAGATAGAAATACTCCAACCGGAACATCACTTTGCAAATGACTTTTTACTGACTCATTAAGTATATAATCAAGTTTTTCTAAATAGTATTTTTCACTTTTTTCTTTATTATTTTTATTAAATTTTATTTCCCAATAGGGTGTTTCCAGTATTTTATTTGAATTTAAGTCAATTTTAAGAAAATTCCCTGGATTAATTTTAAATATATTTTTAAAAAAGTACTGTTTGCTATCTGCTGGATGTCTGAAAGATAAGTATGAATAAATTGCAGATAAATTTATTTTTTTTTCAAATCCTGGAAAATTGATTATACCTTTTGGTTCTGAACTAAAGATAAGGCCATGAGTCAAATTAGAAAAAAACAATGGTTTAATTCCAACTCTATCCCTATATAGGTAAAATTTATTATTTAATTTGTCATAAATAGCAATAGCAAACATTCCATGGAGTTTTTTTACAAAATTTTCTCCCCATTCTTGAAAGGCATAAGGAATTATTTCACTGTCGGAATTTGTCTGAAATTTATAATTTTTACGTTCTAGATGTTTTCTAATATCTTTAAAATTATAAATTTCTCCATTAAAAATTGAAATTATATTGTTTTTTATTATTGGCTGATTTCCTTTATTTAAATCTATTATTGAAAGTCTATTAAAAGCTAAAGAAATTTTTTCGTCATTGTAAAAACCCTGATCATCAGGACCTCTATGTGACATCAAATTATTTAACTTATAAATATTTTCTTTTTTGTTTGGATACTTATTTTTGAAATCAATAATTCCAAGTATGCTGCACATAAGTTATTTAAATACTATATATTGTTGTATTAATTATAATTTTAAATAGTATTAGACCAATTTAAATATTAATCAATTTGATTAGTTAAAATTATAATTTTAAAAAATTTAATAATATAAAGGTTACTTGGAATGAGTTTTTTAATTAAACATTTTTATAATTCTCAAAAAATTAACAGATTATTAAATCAAAAAGGACTGGAAGAATTAGGTAAAAATTTATATTGGTACGATTTATCAATTAAATTTGCTTCCTCAAAGCTAGGCTTCATAAAAGTTTTATTTTGGCGAATATTAAAAAAAATCTCAAACTTTTTTTTCTTTTTTTTAAAAAAAAAAAATTCAGCATATAGTTTTAATTATCAAAAACAAAATCCTAAAAATTATGGAGTTGAAAGTATTTATTATAAAAATGTAAAAAAGAAGTTACCAGATCATTCAAATCCGAGCATTTGGAATTTTAAAATTTTAAAATCAAAGCCGTGGTTTGAAATCGATAAATGGTCTCACTATTTAGAGAATAATTATAATATAATTAAAAATGAATTTGTATCCTCTCGATGTAAAATTTTAGAGCATCCAGGAAATCAAATGTTGGCAGAAAAGGGGGAATGGTCTTCAATAACTTTGATTGGCGCCAAAGGTAAAAATATGAAATATGAATCTATTTTTCCTGATACATTTTCAATACTAAAAGATATGCCTGTTAATGAGACTTTTGGTTTTGTGGCTTTTTCAAAATTAACACCAGGAACTCATTTAAAAGCACACACAGGTTCATCAAACCTTAGACTAAGATATCATTTAGGTATTAATGTTCCAGAACCAAATTTAGTTAAAATTAGAGTAGGAAATGAAACCAGGTCATGGGAAGAAGGAAAATGCATTATATTTGATGATTCTTTCGAACATGAGGTAAATCACAATGGCACTAAAGATAGAATAGTTTTTATAGTAGATCTATGGCATCCTCAAATAAATTCTCACTATATTAATACTTTAAAGTTAGATGAATTTAAAAATTTTGGTAAGATTTAATTCATGATAAATTTTAATTTTAAAAATAAAAATGTATTTATTACGGCCGCATCAAAAGGTATAGGGTTTGAGCTTGCAAAAGCATTTAGCTTATATAAAGCTAATATAGTTATTTCTAGCAGTAATTTATATAATTTAAAAAGTGCAAAGAAAAAAATTTTAAAAGTTAACAATAAAGCAAAAATTATTCTTATCAAGTATGATCAAAAAAAAAATTTATTATCAAAGGATATTTGGAATTTACTTAAAAAAAATGAAATTAAGTCAATTGATATTTTGATTAATAATTCAGGAGGACCACCTGTGAAAAGTGTATTAAAAATTAAACCATTAGATTTGGAACAAGCTCTGAATGCTAATTTAAAAAGTTTTATATTTATGAGTCAACTTTTTTTACCAGGTATGATAAAAAAAAAATGGGGAAGAATAATTAATTTAACTTCTTTGACAGCAAAGGAACCTGGTGCTAATTTTGCATTATCAAACATTACTAGAGCAGCAGTGGCATCATTTTCAAAAACCCTCTCCCTAGAAGTAGCTAAATACGGGATAACTGTTAATTCCATTTTAACAGGTGGTGTTTTAACAAATAGATTAAAATCTTTATTAATAAAATTAAATAAAAAAAATAAAAAAAACTACAGTAAACAACTTAGTAAGATTTCAAAGTTGGTGCCAAATGGATACATAGCAAAACCCGATGAATTTATACAAACTATTTTATTTTTAGCGACCTCAAACGCTAGCTATGTTAACGGATCAGCTATCACAGTTGATGGTGGCAGTTCTAAAAGTCTATTTTAATATAAATGAAAAAATCTTTCAAAATCTATTGTGAGGTGGGTTTAAATCATATGGGAAAAGAGGAGTATTTAAACAAATATTTAAATGTACTTTTAGATGAAAATATAGATGGGATCACAGTTCAACTTCCTAAAAAAAGTTTTTATGAAAAAAATAAAAAATTTAATAAATATAAATTAAAAAAGAAGACAATTTTAAATTTTTTAAATCAGGCAAAAAAATTAAATAAAGAAGTTGGTTTAGCAACTAATGATATATCTTTAGCAAAATTTTTTAAAAAAAAAATTAATTTTATTAAAATATTAAGTCAAGATTTTTCAAATATTAATTTATTAAAAAGTTTTGATTTGTTAAATTTGAATTTATATTTATCGGTAGGTTTAAATAATAATAAAGATATTGAAATGGTTTTAAATAGTTTTAATTCAAAAAAATTTTTTAAAAAATCTACTTTAGTTCACACTTGTTTTGACAAGAAAATAAATAAAAAATTTAATAAAAATTTTAATGAAGATTTTTCATTGAAAAGAATACAAATTTTAAAAAATAAATTTAAATTAAAAGTTGGTTTTTCAAATCATTTCAAAAATTTAAAAAAAATAATTGAATCCTTAAAATATAAACCAAATGTAATTTTTTTTTATGTTAAACTAAACAAAAAACTTAATTTTCCCGACAAAGATTGGGCTGTTAATATTAATAATGTAAAAAAGTTGTCAAAAAAAATTAAAAATTTACGAAAGAAATATTAAAATGTCATTTGGAGTAATGTTTCATCATTTTCATGGTAAAAACTTTCCTTATATGCAAGGTTCAATTTCATCTTCCGATTTTGTTTCAATAATTAAACATCTTAGAGTTAACTATAATTTAATAGATCCAGAAAGTTATAAAAATAAGTTGAAAAAAAATAAATTAAAAAAAAAAGATATTTGTTTGACTTTTGACGATTGTTTAAAAAGTCAAATTAAAATTGCTTTACCGATTTTAAAAAAATTTAAGATAAAAGCATTTTTTTTTATATATAGCTCTATCTTTGGTAAAAAATTAGATAAATTTGAGTCTTATAGAGATTTTAGATCAACTTTTTATAGATCTATTGATGATTTTTATTTTGAATTTTTTGATCTATTAAAAAAAAAATTTCCTAGAGAAAATAAACGATTTTTATTAGAATTTAAAAAAACATATCTTCAAAAATTTAAATTTTATACATTAAATGATAGAAAGTATCGATTTTATAGAGATGTGATTTTAACAAAAAAAAAATATGAGGAATTAATGAAAATTCTTATGTTAAAAAAAAATTATAATGCAAAATCCAGAAAAAAAAAAATTATCATGAACAAGAAAGATATAAAAAATATTGAAAAAGATGGTCATGAAATTGGCTTACATTCACACTCTCATCCTGTAAGAATGGATTTATTAAATTTAAAAAAACAAATTAAAGAATACAAAATTAATAATAAAGTTTTAAAAAATTTGATAAAAAAAAATATTAACAGTATGTCTCACCCATGTGGCCGATATAACAAAAACACTTTTAAGGTACTCAAAGATTTAAATATTGAAATTGGTTTTAGGTCAAATAATCATAATAAAGTAATTAAAAGTTGTTTTGAAATTCCAAGAATTGATCACACTGAAGTTTTAAAAAAACTAAAAAAAAACAGTCATGCCAGAAGATAAAATAGTTTATATTGTACACTCTATAGATACAGAGGGTCCTCTATACGAAAGTTTAGATGCAAAATTTGAGAGAATAAAGGATCTTTTCGGAATTGATAATATAGAGAGAAATTTAAACAACTTAGAAAAATTAAAAAATAAAAAAATAAATTTAAATGGAATAGAAAATAAAGTAGCCAA
>MDTG01260461.1_pt1 | contig 12931 bp, 13 predicted proteins | sample 811421 | NCBI WGS metagenome assembly MDTG01 (sample SAMN05326645, study PRJNA326480) | marine metagenome | isolation source: seawater | place: Pacific Ocean: South East | collected 2011
ACGTTGATAGGCTGGATGTGGAAGCGCAGTAATGCGTGCAGCTGACCAGTACTAATAGCTCAATTGGCTTGATTTATGCACTGAAAAAAATTTTATTATAAAAATATTGATACAAAAAAACATTAATCCAATTTAAATCATTGTTGTAATCCCACCATCAACATACAAACATGATCCAGTTATGAATTTTGGATTTTTGATGATAAATTCAATATAGGGTGTTATCTCATCACTTGATATCATTCTATTAGCTATCGATTTAGATAAATATCCTCTTAAAAATTTTCTTTTATGTGATTTATCATTTACCCCACCCAAAACTAAACATACTACCCGTATGTTGGTATCTTTATAATAAGCAGCAAGAGACTTGGTAAATCCAATTAATCCAGATTTTGCAACTGAATACTCTAAAGCTTTATATCCTGAAAATTTGTTTTTCCCCCCGTATAAGTTTTGATCGGGTCCAACTACACCATATATTGATGAAATATTTATAATTATACCACTGTTTTTCTTCTCAAAAAGTTTACAACACTCTTTGGTTACGTTGAATGAACCAACCAAATCTACATCCAATGTTTTTTTCCAATCAGAGAGACTATATTTAGTAAAACGAAATTTTTTGATTTTAGGAATAACAGACGCGTTATTTATTAAAATATCAGGAAATTTATTTTGAAATTTACTTTTAAAAATTTTTTTAACATCATTTTCTTTAACAATATTACACCTGTAAGTTCTTAAACCTTTTTTTAAATCTAAACCAACTACATCATAATTATTTTTGTAAAAATGATTTTTTAATACCTTTCCTATTTTACCCTCGCTGCCTGTTATAACTATAGTTTTTTTTTTCATTAAAGTAAGATAACAATAATATATTTAAATGAATAAATATATAATAATTACGGCAAGATCTAGCTCTACTAGACTTAACCAAAAAATTTTAAAGAAAGTAACAGATAAAGACAGATCTATAGATATATTAATTAAAAGGGCACAATTAATTGGTATGCCTATATGTTTAGCGACAACTACCGATAGCAGTGACAACAAATTAGTAAGTTATGTAAAAAAGAAATACAATATAGTTATTTTTAGGGGTAATAAAGAAAATAAAGTTACCCGCTGGTACAAATGTTTTAGAAAACTAAAAATAGACATTGCAGGGTTTGTTGATGGAGATGATTTGGCTTTTGATTATCAATTATATAAATATTATCTTTCTAAATTTAAAAAAAATAATATGCATTCATTAAAATTTCCAAGAAAAATAGTTACAGGATCTTTTACATACATTTTTACAAAAAAAGATATTATTAAGCTTTATAAACTTACAAAAAAGATGCATTCTCTAGATGTAATTGAATTTTATGTTAAAAAAATTAAAAATATAAAAAATATTAAAGTAAATAAAATATTAATAAATAAAAATATTAGACTAACTATGGATTATGAGAAAGACTTATTATTTTTTAAAAAGCTTTATAAACAACTATCGATTTTAGAACAAACTCAGAAAATAATTAATTTTCTAGAAAAAAATAAAAAAATTAAAAAAATAAATTATTTTTTAAACACTTTATGGAAAAAAAATCAATTAAAAGAAATAAAATTTCATGAGAAAAAAAAAAATTAGAAAAGGTTGGAGATTTAGAGGTGAGGAATTATCAAATTTGAAAAATTTATTAGATAGAGATTTTTCAGCAGGATCAGATAATTTTATGTCGGAAAAATTTGAAAATTTATTTGCAAAAATCCATAAACAAAAATATGCAATTTCATCAAACTCTGGTACATCAACTTTGCACCAGGCCCTACATGCTTTTGGTGTAGGCCATGGAGATGAAGTAATTATTCCATCTCTAACCGTTGCTATGTGTGGATTCGTGATTTGGCAATGCGGTGCAGTTCCTGTCTATGCAGATGTCGATAAAGATACATTTTTAATTGATCCAAAAGATATCGAAAAAAAAATAACAAAAAAAACCAAAGCAATAATGGTGGTGCATTTATACGGTTTAATGTGTGATATGGATGAAATTTTGAGGATTGCCAAAAAACATAAATTAAAAGTTTTAGAAGATTGTGCTCAATGTTATTTAGGTTACGATAATAAAAAAAGAATGTCAGGTACCGTAGGCGACGTTGGTAGCTGGAGTCTTGAAAGTTCTAAACACATATCTAGTAACGAAGGAGGTATACTTACAACAAATAGTAAATATCTCTCTTACAAAATGAGAAAATTTGGTGGCCTAGGATTTACAAACATCACGGCAAATTCAGGAAAAGTAAGAATTGACAAAAATAAATTTCAGGACCCAAATTGGAAAAGACATGACGAATTTGGTTATAACTATCGGATGTCCGAGATATGTGCATCCGTTGCTTTAGCACAAACTAAGAGATTAAGATATTTTGTAAAAAAAAGACAATTAGCCGCCAGAGAATTACTTAGAGTAATTAAAAAAACGGATACCAAAATTTTAATTCCTCAAAAAGTTCCTAAAAATTTTATCCATTCTTATTTTACCTTTCCTGTTATTTTTAATGGAAAAGGAAAAGTAAGCTGGAAAAAATTTAGGGAAAAATTTGTAAGTTTTGGTGGTGATGGAATATATTCAGCCTGGCAAACAGTTAATAATGAACCATGTTTTTATAATGTGAGAAAAAAAGGGCTATATTCTGGTTCAATGAAATTATCTAATTCATACGGCTGGGGAGAAACACCAGTTGCAATAGAAATACAAAAAAAACTTATGCAATTTACCACAAATCAAAAAAATACCAGAGAAATAAAAATTCAATCAATTGCTTTGTTTAAAACACTAAATTTTTTTAAATAAAGAATAATAGTATAGACAATATATTTTATAACTTCCTAAATGGATTATTGCTCATACAGGTTTTTTTAATAGATACTTTTCTATACAATTGATTAATTCTTTCCATCGCTAATTTAAAACCTTTACCTTTTTCTAAATGCCCATTCCATATTTCTGGAACAAAACTTGCATCTATGTTTTTAATAATAGTAAAGAAGTCTCTAAAATCGATCTCTCCCTCACCTATTTGTAAACCTTCTTCGTATGACTTTGCAGCATCTGAAATATGTAAATATTCAATATGATTTAAAATTTTTTTGGTAAAAATTCTAAAATCTTTATTAAGCGCATTAGAAGCTAACTTTGCATGAGATGTATCAAAACAAATTTTCATATCCGACTCTTCACAAAATTTTTTAATCTCTTCTGTATTAGAAAATATATGTTGGTAATATTTTCCACCAAAATACCACGGAAAAGGTGGCATGTTTTCAAGTATTAAATTATAATCTTTTGATCTAATTTTTTTCAAATTTTTAAAAAGATTTCTGTACTTAGTTAGTCTGTTATTTACAAAGGACCTCTCAGAGTGCCCTCCCGGGTGAAGAACAACTTTTGGACCCTTTTTTTCATCAAAATAAAATTTATTTTTAATATTTTCTACAAGTGTTCTTAAATTTTCAATCATTTCAAAACTATTGTTGAGTACTTTCCTATCTGATGAAGTAAAATCTATAAGTTTATCATTAAAATATTCTGGAGCATGTATGATCAATTCCGAATTATAATATTTTGTAATTTTTCTAGGATTTAAAAGTTCTCTCCAGGTAAGATGTATTTCTATAAGATCCGATTTATCATTAATAAACTGATCAAAATCTCCAAGCCTACCAATTAAACCCCATTTTCTATTTATAGATTTGAATTTATTTGCTCTAAATTTTATTTCATTTTTATTTTTAAAATCATCTTTTGAAATATAATCTAACTTATTAACATTTCTTTTTAATTTTTTATTTTTTAAAGAATTAAACTCAACTCCAGAAATTCCAATGCCCGGCGATAAAAATTTCAAATCACTTAAATCTATAATTCGATTTTTTTTAAAGTTATGAGCATAAACCGCAGATTTTCCTAATATTCTTTTATTAAATTGAGAATTCAAAGAAATATCTTTAGAAATCTTTCCGATACATGCTTTATTTTTTGTAAACTTAAAATATTGTAAAAATTTATTTAATGAAATATTTTTTTGATCTAAATATTTAATTACTTTATTAGCTTCATCAACAAGTGCTTTAAACTGACTTTCTGTTAAGGATGAATTATGATCTGGCCCAGGAAGTTTTCTATCCAATGTAATGTGCCTTTCAATTGTTCTTGCGCCAAAATAAATTGATATTAGAGATGGAATATAACCTCTTTCATGACCAGAATAACCCAAGTCGTAATTTGGAAATAACTTTTTAAGTTTTGTTAGATATTTTACATTAATTTCTTGTTCGTTTGGTGGATAAGAGCTTACACAATGAAAAATAGTTATTGGAACATTAAAATTATTTTTTTTTTTTAGAATTACTTTAACTTTTTTAATTTCATCAGTGTTAGAAACACCAGTTGATAAAAATAATGGTTTTTTGTACTTTAAAGCCTCAGATATTAGTTGAATATTTTCAAAATCTGGTGATCCAATTTTAATTGCATCTACATTTTTATTACTACAAATCTTCAAACTTTTTAAATCAAAAGGCGTTACCATAACATTTAAATTTTGTTTTTTTGAAAATTTAAATAATTTTAAAAAATTTTTTTTACTTAAAGAAGTTTTTTTAATTTCGTTGAAAATATATTGGTGAGCATTTTCGGCATTCGATGGATTTTTTAAGAATTTTTTATGATAAATTTCATTTATATTTCTTACTTGAAATTTTACATAATTACACCCTATTCTTTTAGACTGTTGAATTAACTTTTTTGCTAAAAGTATTAAACCATTATGATTTATACCTATTTCAGCTATAAATTTTAAATTTTTATAAATATTTTTAATCACTTATAATTTTTTTTAAAAATTTGACTCCTTTATATTTTGGTATCCAACCAGTGATTTTTCTTAACTTTTTCGTATCACCAATTTTAATATCATTTTGTCTGTCAAATGCTCTGTAAAAAATTTTATTTTTATTTATTTTCATCTCTTTAAATATTCCCTTAGCAAGATTATCTACGCTCAAAATATTGCCCCCAGAAATTATAAAATCTTCAGGCTTTTTCAATTTCATAATTAAATAAATAGCATCTGTTATATCTTCTGCGTAAGCAAAATCTCTTATAGGATAAGGTGTATCCAAAGTCAGTTTTGTAGCTTTCCCTTTTTTAATTTGATTTGCTATTCTTACAATCGTTGAACTAAGAAAATTTTTATCTTTTTTTGGTGACTCATGATTAAAAAGTATACCATTAACTAAAAACAATTTATATTTCTCTCTGTATATTTGAACCATTAAATGTGCGCTAAGCTTGAAGCATCCATAGGGATTATTAGGTGAATATTTAGTTGTTTCATTACTTTTTTTTTTAGATATACCAAATATTTCTGAGCTTGAAGCGTGAAAATATTTAATTTTACTATTTGTTTTTAAAATAGAGTTAAGGAAGCTTAAGTTAATATTTGTGATAGAATTTTGTTTTTTTATTAAGTCAACCCAAGAAAACTTTGGGTTTGTCTCTGCAGCTAAATTAAAAATTATTTTTGGCTTATATTTTTTAATTAATTTTATTAAATGAGACTCTCTATAATTTGTTTTAATAACTTTTTGAGAATATTTTGTCTTTTGTCTATTTTTACGTGATAATCCTACAACATTATAACCTTTTTGAGAGTACTTTTTTGATAAATAGTATCCGTCTTGACCAGTTATACCGGCTATAAAAATATTAATTTGTTTCATTTTTCTTTCTATACTACATTATTATAAATATTTCTCATTTTACTATCAAATTACATAATTTTAAATCTTTATGAGCGAATTTAACATCATTAGCAATATGGGTTTAATATTTTATAATTTCTGCTTCTGCATCATATGTTTTGTAAACTAAATATTTTGCTTTTTTAAGAGATCTATTATGGTTTATTCTATATTCGATCATTATAAGTAGTTTTTATTGAATAATTTTTTATATTAAATTACAAAATAAAAATATATTTTTTATTAAAATTAAATAAAAATATCTCCAATTAACTAATGAAGATAAAAAATAAAGAAACTAATTTATACTATGTAAGAAGTTTTATATCGTTGATAATTATAATCTCTTTTTTAAAGTCAAAAACAAATAAAAATTCACATAATACACTAATAATTAATTATCAATATTTTACTAGAAAAATGATACAGAAATGTACCCCTTTTTTTAAAAAGTATTTCAATACTATTGAATTTATAAATTATAAAAGAAATAGCAATTATTCATCCAATAATCTTTTTGGTTATAGCATCATGAGATCTAGAGAAATAAATAGATTTTCAAAAATAATAAAAAAAATTATTTTTAAATGTAATATAAAAAAAATTTATTCAGGAGGTGATGATATAGAACTTGCGATCTCTAAACTTAAAAATTATGAAATCTCGAGTTATTATGTTGAGCATGGGCTAGGAAATTTAAATGAAGCAATAATTTCCGCGAAAGAATTTAAATATTATAATTATTTTTATAATTTAATAATTTTATTAATGTTTAAGTTTAATTTTTTGAGTTATAGAAAAATTAATTGGAAAGGTTACATTACTATTCTTGGAAATAGATTTACAAATAAATTTTTTAAAAAAAATTCTGTGAAATCTTTGACAAAAATTGGATTTTCACCCTATGTAAAAAAAATAATAGTTAAACCAAAAAATACAAAATTAGTAATGGATGAATTGATAAAATTTTTAAAAATAAATAAATTTTATAAAAGAAATTCTGTATTACTTAACTTTGGTGGATCAGCAATTCATCCAGATGCTAACCAATCAAAAATATTAACAAATAAAATATTAAGTATTATTAATTATAAAAAAGATATAATTTTTATAAAAAATAAAAAAATCAATATTGATAAAAAAACATATCTCCAAAAAATTATAGTAAATATTTTAATTAAAAAAAAAGTTAAGATTATATACTTGGACCAATTTCCTATTGATAATTTACCATCAGAAGTAGTAGTAAAATTATTTAAAATAAAAAAAATAATTTCAGAGATTTCTGCAGTACCATATTTTTCTGATATTTTATTTCCAAATTCTAAAATATTTATTTTCAAGGATTATTTCTTGTCAAACAGCAATCAACCAGAGGCAAATAGATTTAAAAAAGTAATAAGTTTTTATACTAAAAAATTTAGTAAAATTAACTTCTTATAATTTATCATGAATTATAATAGAGTTAATTAGACATTATTAAAGTTGACATAATAAATGATTGACTGTTCAAATATTGAACGTTAAACTGTTCAAATATTGAACATATAAACTATGAGCTTTAATCAAGACGAATTTGAAATTTTAAGAAAAATAAAAAAAAATCCCAAAGCTTCTCAAAGAAAGCTAGCCTCAGAGCTTGGATTTAGTTTGGGTAAATTAAACTATTGTTTAAAAGCTCTACAAAAAAAGGGTTTAGTTAAAGCTGAAAATTTTAAAAAGAATCCAAAAAAGTTAAATTACTTTTATATATTAACACCAACTGGTTTAGCTACTAAAACAAAATTGACTCTTAATTTTATGAAAAAAAAAATGAAAGAATACGATGAACTTAAATCAGAAATAAATTTAAGAAAATGAAAAATATAAACTATATTATAGAAAATTTTAAAAAAGCTGACTTATTTGAAAAAATAAATGTAAATAGTGCATATATTGCCTCAAGCTCAGAAAAATTTCTTAAATATGTTTCAAATTTAAAAAATATTTTTATTAATTTGAACAATTTTCAAGTAAAGTTTAAAAATATTTTTAAAAAGAAAGTTAAGATTTAAGCATGGAAGTTTTATTTGTAATACCAAATTCCTCTAAAGCAATTTATCAAAATTTAGCTAATAGGTTTTCAGCGATTGAACCGCCGACATGGGCACTTTTATTAGCATCAAGTATGAGAAAATATAATTATTCTTGCGAAATTTTAGACTGCGATGCATTAAGAATTGATGAGGATGAGGCAATTAAAAGAATTAAAGAGTCTAAATGTAAATTAGCTTGTTTTGTTTTATATGGTCAACAACCAAACCAAGGCACTTTCCTTATGATCGGAGCGAATAGTCTTGCTAAAAAACTTAAGAATAATCACCCTGACATTAAAATAGGATTTATAGGGTCGCATATAAGCGCTCTTCCAATGGAAGTAATTTCTTATCCATTTGTTGATTTTGTGTTTATAAATGAGGGTGTTTATGCATTGAGAGATTTATTAAAAACAAACTTAAAAGATAATTTAAATAAAGTGTTGGGTATTGGATACAAAGATGAAAATAACGTACCTATATTAAATAAGGCAAATAAGATAGTTGATCAGAAAGATATTAATAATGATCTTCCAGGATATGCTTGGGATTTATTGCCAAAAAAAAATAAGACTTTGGATTTATATAGAGCACATTTTTGGCACAGTTTTTTTTCAGAAAAAGATAGAACACCTTTTGCTGCAGTCTATTCATCTTTAGGATGCAAGTTTGGTTGCAATTTTTGTATGATCAATATATTAAATAGAGATAACATTGATCCTAACGCTAAATCATCCGACTTTAAAATTATGAGACATTGGGACCCAATGTTTTTTGTTGATCAATTAGAGATATTGGCAAACTTTGGTGTAAAGACAATCAGATTATCTGATGAAATGTTTTTTTTAAACAAAAAATTTTACATACCAGTTCTTGAGGAAATTATTAAAAGAGGTCTTGATTTTAATATGTGGGCATATGCAAGAGTAGACACTGTCAGAGAGGATCAGTTAGCATTGTTTAAAAAAGCTGGAGTAAATTGGTTATGTCTAGGTATAGAAGCTGGAAATCAAATAGTAAGAAAAGATATTGAGAAAGGGAGATTTAAAGATGTTAATATAAGGGAAGTTGCAAAAATGATAAGTAATTATGATATTAATATATTAGGTAATTATATATTTGGACTTCCAGAAGATAGTATAAAAACAATGAATGAGACGTTAGACCTAGCACTAGATCTTAATACTGAGCATGCTAACTTTTACCCCGCACAAGCATTACCCGGATCTCCGTTATATTTTGAAGCAAAAAGAAACAATTGGGATATGCCAAAAACTTTTGAAGAATATGCTTTTTTTTCATATGAATGCAAACCGTTACCAACAAAATACTGTACATCGCAAGAGGTTCTTCAGTTTAGAGACGATGCTTGGAAGAAATATTTCTCTAATGAAAATTTTTTAAAAAAAATAAATAATAAATTTGGTGAACAAAATATGCTTAATATTAAGGAAATGACAAAAATTGAACTAAAAAGAAAAATACTAAAAAATTAATTAGCATGAAAAACTTAACTAACAAATCAAAAAAAATTCGACTCGATTTATTTAAAAAATTTTATTTACTGCAAGAAGGACATCCAGGATCAGCATTTTCAATTTTAGATTTTTTAGTTACAATTTATTATGAAAAGTATGTAAGATTAAAATCTGATAAATCTAGAAAAAAAAAAGTCTATGATGATGTTATAATGAGCAAAGGCCATGCCACTGTTGCGCAATATCCAATTTTATACGATTTAGGTATAATTTCTAAAAGAGACTGGATGAATTGGGGTGTAAACAAAAAAACTAATTTAAGAATGTTTGGTAATAATTCAATTCCTGGGATAAAGGTTGCCTCTGGTTCTCTTGGGCATGGTATTGGTTTAGGTACGGGTATAGCATTTGCATCAAAAAAACAAAAAATTAACAAAAAAGTCTTCGTCATTATAAGCGAAGGTGAGCTATACGAAGGATCCACATGGGAGGGATTATTTTTATTGTCTCATTTAAACCTTGATAATTTTTATCTGATTATAGATGTAAATAAAAATATCATTCTAGGAGATCCAAAAAAATGTCTTCCTTTAGGAGATATAAAAAAAAAAATAGAAAGTTTTGGGCTTAAAACTTTTGTAACAAATGGACATAATTTTAAATCTATGAATTTAAATTTAAAAAAAATGTCTAAAATCAAGAAACCAACAGCGTTAATTTTAAAAACAATCAAAGGCAAAGGACTTAAAATTATGCACAATAAGCCAAATTGGCATTACTGGAATAAAATAACTAAAAATGAGTATAAGAAATCCATTAAGGAATTAGATGTATAATATGGCAAATAATTTAAATTTCCAAAGAGATGAATTCATAAATAAAATATTTAAATTTGCAAAAAAAGATAAAAAAATTCAGTTTATAAGTGTTGACTTCGGCGCACCTGCATTAGACCAATTTAGGCAAAAGTTGAGTAAACAGTTTATCCACCTTGGAATATGTGAGCAAAATGCTATAGATTTTGCCTGTGGCATGTCTGTTGAAGGTTTTAAAACTTATGTTTATGCAATGGCTCCATTCATATCATTAAGATGTTTAGAACAACATAAAACCTCAACATGTTTAATGAATTTAGATGTAACAACTATAGTAACTGGAATAGGTCTAAGTTATGCTAACTCTGGACCGACGCATTATGCAACAGAGGACCTAGCATGTTTGAGAGCTATACCAAATGCAATAATATACACCGCATCTGACCCAGAAATTGCGAGAAGAATTGCTGAGATAACTTATAAAACTAAGGGGCCTAAGTTTATTAGACTAGATAGAAAAGCATCAAAAAATTTACTACTAAAGACTTCTTACAAACAAATTTTAAAAGGATATAGATTTTTAAGGAAAGCAAAGTCTCCAAAATTATGCATAATTTCTCACGGCACTATAATACAAAGGGCAATTCAAGCAGTAGAAAAATTAGATGATAAAAAACAAAAGAATATATCTATAATTGATCTTGTGCGATGCAAACCATTTCCTAAAGATTTAACAAAACTTTTAGATAATTATCAGACTATTGTATGCATTGATGAACAAACTTTTTCTGGGGGTCTTTATTCAATAATTTCAGAGAAAATAAATAATAAAAAATTAATTAATCTTTCAATACCAGATAAGTTTATTTTTGAAAACCTAGGAAGAGAAATACTTCTTGATAAGAATGGATTATCAATTCAAAATATTTTAGAAAAATTAAAAAAAAATATTATTTAAAAGTGATTATTTTAAAATTTAAAAATGTCGATCATATTCACAATTTTGGATATTATATTGGTAATTTTCCAACTCTTAATAAAGATAAGATTAAAAAAGTGTTTAATATCCTCAACAAATTTTAGCCAATATGAGAAAATTTAAAAGAATATTTATTACAGGTATTACTGGTTCTGGGGGCAGTTATTTAGCTGAGTATATTTATAAAAAAAATAAAAAAATAAATATTTATGGCTCTTACAGATCTAAAGGATATAAATCAACAATAGAAAAAAAAATAAAAAATTTAAAATTATTTAAATTAGATCTTAAAAATTTTAATAAAACAAAAGAAATTTTAAATAAAGTTAAACCAGATGCAGTTTTTCATTTGGCTTCAAATGCAGATGTGAGAGATTCTTTTGATAATCCATTAAAATTTGCAGATAACAATAATTCAATTACATTAAATTTGCTTGAAAGTATAAGAAGACTTAAACTTAAAACTCTAATAATGATTTGTAGTACTTCCGAAGTATATGGAGCTGTTACAAAAAAAGATATACCTATAGATGAAAGTCAACCAATTAGTCCAGTCAATCCTTACGCTGCCACAAAGGCATTTCAGGATATAATTTCACAAATTTATTACAAATGTTACAAAATGAATATCGTAATTACTAGAATGTTTTCATACACAAATGCCAGAAGAATGAATTTATTTCAAACTTCATTTGCAAATCAAATCGCTATGATTGAAAGAAAACAAAAAGATTTTTTAACTCATGGAAATCTAAAAAGTGTTAGAACTTTTGTTGATATTAATGATGCGATGAGAGCATATTGGCTAGCTGCAAAAAAAGGGAAAATTGGAGAAATATATAACATAGGTGGAAACAAAATAATCTCAGTTGGTGAATTTCTAAATGAATTAATTTCACTATCAAGTGCTAGGATAAAAACTAAAATTGATAAAAAACTACTTAGACCACAAGATGTTACACTTCAAATTCCTAAAACATCAAAATTTAAAAAACATACTGGGTGGAGACCATTAGTACCTTTTAGGACTTCAGTAAAAAATTTATTACAAGAATGTAGAAATTATAGGCCATGAAAAAAAAAATTAAAATAATGTCAAAAATTAAAATTGAATTACAAAATCAGTTAGAAGAAAACATAAGTGTTCATAAGAATATATTAGAAATATCCAAAGATATAATTGATATAATTCAAAATATTCAAAAAAAATTAAAAAAGGGTGGGAAAATATTGCTTTGTGGAAATGGTGGCTCAGCTGCAGACGCACAACATTTGGCGGCAGAGTTTATTGTAAGGTTAAGACCTCACATAAATAGAAATCCTATACCAGCTCTAACTTTAGCCCAAGATACATCAACTCTTACTGCATGTGGTAATGATTATAGTTTTGACGATATTTTTTTAAGATCCTTTAAAGCTATAGTTAAAAAAGATGACATTCTAATATGTATTTCAACCTCTGGTAATTCTAAAAATATTTTAAATGTTTTAAAAGAAGCAAAAAAAAAGAAAATTTATTCAGTTGGCTTTTTGGGCAAAGGTGGAGGAAAAGCAAAAAAAATGTGCGATAAACCACTAGTGATTCACTCAAATAATACTGCCAGAATACAAGAATGTCATATTTTTTTAGGTCATTTTATTCTGGAAAAAGTAGAGGATTTATTACTTAAAAAACTTTAAAAAAAAATGGATAATATTGACTACTTAATTGATCAACTAAAAAAAGCAGATCAATTCCAAAAAATTGAGAATTCAACAGTTTCTCAATTAGAAAAATATGAAAC
>MDTG01279005.1_pt1 | contig 12931 bp, 11 predicted proteins | sample 811421 | NCBI WGS metagenome assembly MDTG01 (sample SAMN05326645, study PRJNA326480) | marine metagenome | isolation source: seawater | place: Pacific Ocean: South East | collected 2011
ACCCGTACTCAAGACACAGATGGAACTTGAGGCACACGAGAAGGAGTGCGCCATCCGGTATGCTGCTGTCCAAGAAAAGCTCGACGCCCTCGACAAGCGCATGTGGCGTCTCGAAGCGATGATCATGGGCAGTACGATTTTAGTTGTGGCTATGGTCGTCACAGTATTTATGGGAATTAGGTAAAGATGGCTCAACAAGATAAGATATCCACAGATACCGACCTGATGACCGAAATTGGCTCACTCGCCGCCGGACAACAGGCGGGAGTGCCTCAAGTCGATGTGGTGCGTCCGACGGTGCAACAAGGAGAGATGCAAGCAATTACCGGGACGCAGCTTCCCGGTCAAGTTGTAGCTCCGACGGGCATCGCTCCTACGACAGGTATCGAAGTTACAACTCCTACTGCTTCAACAGATTTAGGACAAATAGGTCCGATACAACAGATTACGCCTCAAGTCGGAGCGATGGAGGCGGCACAGATCGAAGCCACACCACAAATCGACATGACGCAAGTTGAAGGTACGCTATCTCCGGGTGCGATAGCGACTGCCGCAACAGCAGAACTCGATGAACGCGCTACTGTCCAATATCAACTCGGTGAGCTTCTTAATAGTATCGAAGAAGGTAAACCTATGCCAGCGTTTGCCGCCCCGGCTGTCCGAAAGGTTGCTGGTATTATGCAAGCCCGGGGCTTGGGTGCTTCGTCGATGGCTGCAGCAGCTATGACACAGGCTGTCATGGAGTCGGGCATTGTCATCGCGACACAAGACGCTAATAAGTACGCCACGATCCAGCTACAAAATTTGAAGAGTGAACAACAAGCCGCTCTCGCTAACGCCGCACAAGTAGCAGGTATGGACAAGGCAAATCTCTCTGCCCGTTTGCAGGGGGCCGTAACAAACGCGCAGCTTCTCCTCGCCACCGAAACAAAGAACCTCGACTCTCAGCAGAAGGCGGACACGCTTTCGTACAACGCTTTAACACAGGCTATCTTTAAGGATGCTGCCGAAGAAAACGCACGTCAGCAGTTCAACGCAAAGAACGAGCTACAGGTTGAAGAGTTTTTTGCCGAACTCGGATCACAAGTCGAGACGGCAAACTCGAACCGAAAGGCCGCTGTCGATCAGTTTAACGCGGGAGAAATCAACGCACAGAGTCAGTTTAATGCTGCGATGCGTGATAACCGGGAAAAATTCAACGCAAATATGCAGTTTGCCGTCGATCAGTCAAACGTACAGTGGCGCAGACAAGTCAACACTGCCGATACTGCCGTGCAAAATGAAACGAACCGTATCAACGCTCAGAACTTGTTCAACGCAAGTCAAAACGCCCTGAACAACTTGTGGCAAAAGTACCGTGACAACGCCGCGTGGAACTTCCAGAAAAACGAATCGTACTTGCAGCGGCAACACGAGGTCGGTATAATGGCGATGGAGTTTGCCAACTCCAAGTCGCTGTACAATCAACAACAAAAAGATCAGCTTGCTGCCGGTATCGGCAACTGGCTGGCTCTGTGGTACGCAAATAGAGGATCGTAAGTATGAATCTTTTGACTGCACTTATACCGCTCGGTATCGCCGCAATCACTGGCGGCATGAGCGGCGGACAGCAAACCGGATCAACAGCCTCTAGCATCGTCGGTAAACAGGGCATGAATTTAGGCGAATCTTTTCTCGTTAGTATGGGTGCGATGAAGGGTCCGGAAGGCATGTCGGGCGTACAACCGTTTACGGCCCCCGAAGCGGCACGTCCCCGTTCCGTTGCAGAGTTGACTCGGGGTCAGCCCACCACTCGTGCGATGCGTATGGACCCGGTGCAGCGAATGGTACAATCTGATCCCCGGGTAGCTTCTGCAGTGAGTCGTATGCTCACCGAAAGCTCTAATCAACAGATGCGTGACTTCGCTGCTAAATACGCAACTCCGATTACAACACGTCCCGGACGACGTACCCTAGCAACTAAACAACCCGGTGATATCAAGGTAAGGTAACTATGGCTGAAGAAATGCTCCCACAACGCGGCACTATCGAAGCTAAAGACCCGTTTTCCATGTCACCTCCGGGCTACGGTCTCACGTCTGACAATGAGCGTTGGCCGTGGGGAAAGCCACAGGAAGACGTTGATCCGGAATCCGTACTCCGCAAGGCGGTGGACTCCTTAGAGGTACCACACGTGCGCGAAGAAATGATGAAGCTCCTCATGGTGGGCGCGTCTGTTGAGGCACTCGTCGAAGGATATCTTTTTCAGGCGTTTCAGGAGGGCGGCTTCTCCCCAGACGTAGGCTTGCTGATCAAGGGTCCGCTGGCTATGTATATCGCGTCCGTAGCAGAGGATGAAAACATACCTTATCGTTTGTTCGAGAATGACGACGCCCTGACCGAAGACGAAATGGATGATCGTACGTTTTTCTCGATGATGCGGGAAAACAATCCGGCTATGTTCTCATACGTCAGCGAGACGATTAACGAGGGTATCCGTCGTGGAGAGGCACCTCAACCTCCTCGCGAGGAAAACTTTATGACTATGACGAAGAAGGAACCGTAAGCGATGGGTATTGGCTACGCACTTGCATCAGGACTCGTACAAGGTTTCACTCAAAATATTGGGCTTGAGATCGAAAAACGTGCGAGTGAACGGGAGCGTGTTAACAAGCTGAGAGATGCTATTCTTGTATCTTCTGTTGGTGACAACTTTAACAACGCTAACGTAGAGGCAATTCAGAAGATGATTTCTAGCTCCGAAGAGCAGATGCAAGCTCGTGGGGGTATCGACCTTTTTGGTACGCGCAGTGACGACATTCTTTCTGATGAAGAAATGACGAGCTTACTCGGCTCTCTCAAGTCAACTGTAGATGATGATGACGAAGTAGATAAGTACAAGCTCGGCGGCATCGAATGGAATACAGAATGGAAGGGTGACGCATCAACCTCTCGCATGTGGCTCTCTGAAGTTGCTGGATTTGCAAACAGCGCGGACTTCGAAACTGTTATGGGCGGTTTGAGCAAGCAACAAGCCGGAACTCTGTCATCATCCGTAAACGCCGCGCGTCGTGCTGTTATCGCTGCCGAAACTGACGAAACAAAAGGCTTGCGTCGTGCCCCAGATGTTAGCGGCACGGGTGTTCTCTACAAGGGCTTGAACTACCTCGACGACTACATCAAAGATAAATACGGTGATGACATTGTAGATGAGGTGGGCGGAACACACTCTACTGATCCTGCTCTTTTCGATCTCGATGCTCAGATCGTAGCTCACAACGAGCAGTTTCCGGACAGCCCATTCAACTCTATGGGTCCGGTCGTAAAGGGCGTCAACGCAGATACCGGAGAGCCAGAAGAGAAAATCCTAATTATTTCCGGACTCACCGGTATGGACGCAGAGATGCACAACGCCATCGCTGCCAACTTGGGCTACGATGATCGCCTCTTGTTCAAACAGTGGACAAGCAATTATATGACCCTCGCCGGTATCCCTAACACGTACAAGAAGCGCACCCTAGAGGCGTCTATTGAGATGGGTACGAGTATCGATGGTATCGAAAACGTAACTCCGCAACTCCTTCCGGCTATGATGGACGGTGGGACAGCGGAAGCAGCCGTCAAGCGTATCGCATCACAAGTACGTGATATCACAGGCGGTGACTTCACGATGGCTGTCTACGCCCTCGCTGCCCACCTTCCCGGTCGAAAGAACAAACCTCAAGCCGCTATCTTCGGGGAAGAAGTCATCGAAACGGATGTCGAAACTGTTCAAGGATACATCCTCACTAAGATATTCGGTGACAAAGCAGACACTGCAGACTTCAAGACGTTCATGGACGGTCAGGAGACTCTGCGTAATACTGCCGAGCGTCTCCAAGCTCTTTATGACGAGTTCGAGGGTTTCCGCAAGCGGGAAGATGACGGCGAAGAAATCCAGTACAGCATGGCGTATCAAGCCTTCAAGGGAAAGATGGTTGCCTACTTTGATCTCGATAAAGGTATTTTAGGCAATGCAATTCGTGATCTCAACCCGTTTAGTGAAGGGTCTCTCAACCTAGAGAACGATGAGCGTTTCACAACAGAATATCGAGATTATCTCAATGAACGTATAACAAATGCTGCCGACGAAAAAATAGCCGCACTCGAAGCTATGCGTATCTCTCTTGCGTTCGAGATGGCTCGTGCCGCAGACCCGTCTGGTCGTCTGTCGAACCAAGACATCGAACTTCAGCTTCGCAAGCTCGGCTCAAACTTCCAGACTATCGGACAGGCTCAAGCAGCCCTCCAAGTATCGATCAGGGAGTTTGAAAAGAAGCAGCAGCAGTACGCCGTTTTTGCTCGGTACGCTTCTGATGATCGTCCTGCCACAGCAAACGACTACAAGATTGTAGATGCGGCAATCGCAGTGGACTTCCTCAACCGTAACGGAAATGTGGCAACGGTCTCCGCTGCTATGCCACCTCCGTCCCCTGCACCGCTCGACACATCAAAAGTAATGAAACTCCCCAGCGGTAAGTATGTTGATAAAACAACTGGTGCTACGATTACAGATCAAAAGATGATTGACGCATACGAAGCAGCACAAGCAGGAAGTGTTTAATGGCTACACCTATCCCACAGGGACCGATTCCTGATCCGCTTGAACTAGGTGCAAAAGCCCTAAAAGTTATTACAGGCGGCGGTATCGTCAAAGAAGAAACTACCGGAGTAGACAAAGGCTTCCAAGTCGGAACGGACCCGATCACGGGTATGCCTCTCGTCGAAACGACGGGAGAGATGGCGAAACGAAGCGTCGAGGAACAAACCCGTCAGCTTACTTTCGATGAATTCAAGTCAAAAGTCATATCTGGTGATATTCCCACAGTTGCACAGATTCCGCAGGGAAATTTACAGAATGATATCGAGCTTTCTGATCCGAACTTACAAGGTATAGAACCTGAGTTCAAACAAGCGGCGCAAGAACGTGTAGAAAATGCCTTTGAAATGTACAAGGCAGGGCAGCCCGATATCACCCCTGTAGAATTCGGTCAGCAAATAGCAGAAGGTGAGTACGTTTTTGCTCCTACAGAGGAAGCACGCACCAACCCCGAACTGCTTTCTGTACAGCAAAACATCTTCGAGGGTAAGGCGGCTATCGCCCGTGTCGTAAGTGACTCCTTCTCCGGAATGACTAACCCCGATGGAAGTCAACTACCACAGGCCGATCAAAACGTAATCGAACGTGTGTTTGTACGCAACATCTCGTCAGGCGACTTCTGGGATGCCCTCGTCGAAAAGGTGTATGAAGGCACCGTAATTGGCACGGGTGTGTATCTTCCGGACATTGCAGTCAACTATGGCTGGGACGCAGTAAAAGCTACGACTAAAACGGGCATTTCCAACATCGGTGCATTCTTAACTGGTTCTGACACCAGCAAGGAGTGGATCGACGAGTGGAATAAAATGGCTCCTGATCGAGAAAAGGCTAGCCTCTGGTGGAAAGGCGTAGCGTCCGACGCTCTCGGTATCAAGCAGCTTTCGCAAGTTATGAACGAAATGGTCGAGATGGACCTTCAGCGGCAACTCGCTAACGGTGAAATCGAACAAGAAACGTACGACCGACTTACTACCCAAACGTACAAAGATGCAGAGGGCAACACGGTTACTGTGAAACCCGCATACGTCACTGAGGAGATGGCACAAGTCCTTCTCAATACGTCCATCGATCAGTTGAGCAACAAACAACAATACGGCTTGGTACTTGCTGAAGCATCTCTGATGATGGCCGGTGCTGGTAAGATGAAGGCAGCGACCGGTCGTAAGGACATCTTAGGTGTAGAAAAGAAACTCAAAGACCTCGCAGAACGTGCCTCGAAGCCGGACGCCACAGACGCCGACATCGAACTCTTTGCGAAGTACAGGGGTATGTCTACCGTACAAGCTGGTGAGGCCATGCGCATGGAAGGCTTGGTTTCGAACTTCAACAAGAAGAGTGCCCTCTACGCTCTCGGTGTAGATCGTGCTACAGGAAATCTGACCAAGATACTCAAAGAGCGTGACGTGCTGTCTCAGCAGATGCGTGACATGCGTAGTGATGGTGTCAATAAATTATCTGCAAAATATCGGACAGTCCAAGCTGAATATAATCGTCTCGGCGGCATGGCATTCCGTGCCGGAGTAACGGGCCGTGTTCTTCCCAACATCAAAGAAAACTTTATCGAAGCGGCTCCTCTCTCCGTCGTCATGTATTACATGGGTGAGAATGAAGGCGTGCGTGACTTTTTCGGAGGAGATCGCCTAGCTGCAGAAGGCGTAGGTGCCCTCGCGTATATAGCGTTTGGTAAGCCTACAGTTAAGGGTATAGGCAGTGCCGCATACTGGGTAAATCAACAAGGCGGTGATATTGTGGGTAAGGGACTCGGTATAGTTGAGTCTATTGCTAACATTCCTTTCACCGCTCTCGGCGTAAACGGCATCAAAGGCTATCTTCGCGACGGTAACATGCAAAACGTACGCGATATTTACAAGGCTCGTACCGGTGAAGACTTACCCCGAGAGGTTGAGACGGCTCTCACATACGTAGGACGAGTATCCACCTCTCTCGATGACGACGGACTTGATCAAGTTGTAACTTCGATGCAAAAGCATCAAGATCGTATGGCTCGTATCGTAGAGTCGTTTCCTCCAGATATGCGTCCGGAGATAGAAAAAATTGTCGCAACAGATTTTGCTCGTCAATCCAGCATTGGCTTTATGAATGCTGCTAACAGGCTTGCACGTTTTAGCGTCGATGCACGTGACGCAGGTAGCTTGAAAAACTTGAGCGCACAACAAAAGTACCTGCGGGTGATGGAAGCCGAGTCCGGAAAGACGGCACTGATGATTACTCGTCTACGGGAGATGGTTGCAAATCGCACTGATATTGCCGACCCAGAAGAGGTGGAGAATTACATTAGCTCTCTACAAGCGGCACAGACAGCCCAGACGCGCCTTGTCAACACAGAGAAGGCGGCTCTTTCCGAACAGATTACATCCTTCCGTGAAAACATCTTAGTCGATCCGAATACAGAGATTCCTCCGGGTATGCTCGAAGGACTCGACGACATGGAGCTAGAGCTTCTCGCTCCTACCCTCGTTGACGACGTAGCTATGCTCGGTAAGCTCGACGAACAATACGCTCGTAACACAGAGTTACTAGCGCAGCGTATGGAGAACATATCCCTATACAGGCGTAACGACACCAAGCACCTCAAGATGACCGCACGTAATCTTGAGATGTCGATGATGGAACGTCTCAAAAACATGAAGCGCAAAGCCAAACGCGGTTTTGTGGGGGTAGATTCTAAGGCTCGTAAAGCTGGTAAAACCGTTACTATCAACAACATGATCTTGGACTTGATGGAGTTCGCCCCGGACGATGCGGGTACGCTTGAAGCCTTCTTCAGCAAAAAGTCAAAATTCTTCACGGGCACGCTCGGTCGTCAGATGTACACGGTTGCGAACAAGATGGCCGTGCGTTCACTAGAAAGTTTAGAAGGCAACACGTACGATGAACTTCGTAAGCTCCACACGAATCCGAACGCAGGCGATTACTTCTTGGGTGAAGATGTACATCCCCTCGATATTATGCTCTTCTACATGAAGAGAGGTGAGGGTCCGGAGTTCAAGGCAACACCGAGCGAAGTCATGGACGTATACTCTGCGTTTCGGGATTATGCCGTTCGCACTGGAGATGATGAATTAGCATCGATGTACGACGGATATAGTCGTAACGTAGAAAAGTTAATTAAAAATCAGCTTCCCGAGTTGTCTGCAGAGTGGAATAGGGCGAAGCAGATATATCAAACGGAGTGGTTTGACAAACTTCGTGTCAACGGTCCTCTCGGAAAAGTTCACAAATCGCAAGACGGTCCTGTAAAAGCTGTTGGAAAACTCGAAGACAGTGAGGGACAGGAAACGTATTTTCTCGAAGATATTGCTATCGGAGAAGAGATTCCAGAAGGGGCTGTCATCAGTGATCGTCTCTTTCAAATCGCATACAAAAATATTACGCCTCTCGAAGCCTTCGATCCCTTCACGGAAAGCATCTCAAAAGCCTTACGCGGTGACGATGTGGCTATGACTTCTATCGTAAAAGTTCGTGATCAGTTCATCCAAGAGTTTAGCGACATATCCCGTATGGGCGGTGCAGAGTTTGTATTCGACCTGTCTACCGACGTAGGAGAGCGGGATTTCAATCTCGTCAAAAACGTGCTCGAAGAAGTCGTGTACGCCAAGTGGGGTAAGCAAGCTGCAAAACAGTTGCAACAACGCTCATCTCCTCTTGCTGCTACTCAGGGCGGCGGGTACGACTGGGAGTCTATCGAGAACCTCAATGAGGTACAGGACGCTCTGACCGTACTCGTAAAAGTTCCGGGTAAGGATCGTCCGGTTCGTATGAAACTCGTCGATCTCGATGATATGCTCGAACAGGATCGTGGGATTGCAAGTATTCTCAACAAAGCACGTTCAGGCGATGGCGATCCGAGTGACATGGTAATACTCGAAGAATACGAAAAGTATCAACGCCGAGTCGGCCAGCAGTCCGAAGCCGTTCGTAGCAAAGTTATCAGTGATACAGCTATTCAAAATGATGGTGCGTTGCTCATCAATCGCTTTATCGGACAGAACACACCCCGTCAATTTTTTGAGAAAATGGTTGTAGGTGGCTCTGCTAATGCTATCGAAGAACTTCGCGCTGAAGTCCTCGCAAAAGTAGGTGATCGATACACCATAGAAGTAGGCAGCAAACAGCGCACGTACGCCACAGAAGAAGCCTTCGATCGGGGCATCACATACCTTTTGGTGCGTGGTATGATGGACTATGGTGGAGTTGCCCCGGTGCAGGGCAAGAAAAGTGTTGGCCTCGACGGCGAAGAATTTACTAATATGGCCTTGTACACGCCAGAAATGTTAGTTGAAGCTCTCGAACGCGACAACGTGAAGGCAATTCTCGGACGATATATAGACTCTGATCATCAACAATTTATCACTGACATTGCCGACACTTTAAGTGAGGAGATGTCGTACGTTAGTCGTCAGCAAGGAATCGAGCCGAAAATTGACAACATTGTACGCCCGATGAATACCAATCAACTTATCTCTCGTGCGTTCAACCTCGCACGTGGTATGGTTTCGCCGCAGTACGTAGCTGCAGAATTTGGTGTGTCACTCGCCTCACAGGCCGGACTCGACCTGATGAAACTCGCGGCGGGGAACAAAGAAGCTGCGGACATCATGCTTCGTATGATTAAATTCCCGAAGGATATGACGAAGGCGGACTTGGATACTTTCGACAATCTCGTAACTGACTTTTTGATTTCCGAGCTTGGTCAATTAGGTGAAGAAGGTAGAAAGATGCTCGACGATTTACTCCAACAACCTGAAGATGAAGGACAAAGCTAATGAAAACATACACCAACGGCCAGCGCAAGGCCATGATGTATGGTGGTGCCGCAAAACGTAAATCGATGTTACATCACGGCGGCATCGCCAAGAAGAAAAGAAAGAAAGCGTATGCTGGCGGTATGATGACCGCAAGCCCGACACAGCAAAACACACAGCGTAAGCGTCAGCAGCAGACAGCTATGTCCGCTATGTCACCGATGCCGATGGCTAGTGGAGATACACCATTTGGTAAGTTGAGTATAAAAGCAGGCTACGATAATAATCCCGCACCTACAGTAGCAGACCGTATCGCGGGTGCGAAAATGAAAAAGCCTTAAACGTACTTAGCCGACTTATCTATAATCTCGTCAGCAGACGAGTTCAAATAACGTAACAAGGACACGACGGAGTGTGTGCCCTCATAATCAGGCACTCCCGTGTCCATTTCTTTTTCTAGGTCTTCCGGGCGCACCGACTCTTTGTTGAGTTCGACGTTGCCGTCCTGTCGTAAGTGTGCAGTGAGAGAAAACAGTTGCGCCTTCATAGCTGTTCTCCTACTACTTCACACCTGTAAGAGTACGCGTGTGGTGGTGGAAGAGCTTTAGGCATAGGAAGTATAGCCTCTGTCATCTCCATCACACGTTCTTCACATCGTTCTTCTGTAGGATACGGCCCCCGTTCATCTATAAAGTTGAAGCAGGGTCCGTCTGGTAAGTATATAGAACACACCATAACTATAGCCTTATACATTATTTAACTCCTCTATCGGGAGATTATAGCAGTCCGCCTTGAATACGAATCCGTTGTCCGGATCGATGTCACCACGACGATAGAACTTCGCGTTGCGGTAAAACGTACGTTTATCGATCTCCCCTAAAATCCACGCCTTCGAACCGTCGATCTTGATACGTACGAATACGTACGAGTCGCAGTCTTGTTTCGTTCCGTGCGCGGGTATCGTACAATCGTAGTGCGGTCGCGGCTTCGTGTTGCATCGTTTCGTCTTGACGTCGATGCGCTTGCCGTCTAGCACCAGATCGTAGTGCCTGTTATTCGCCTCTAGAGCGCCCGTGAGGTCGCTTACGACAAGCTCCCCTAGTGCCCCTACCACATGACTCGTACTACCCGTTATACTGCCCTCTAGGATGCCTACGTGGGCAGTCTTTTTTTGGGCACGACGCATCAAGTCCGGAGTGATAGGAACTTCGATCATGTCTTGACATCCTTTTCGTGGCACTCAATAGAGACGGTATAGTATTCATTGTCTTCCCAGCGCGTCCAGTTATCGGCCATAGCCTCGCACTGTGTTTCAGTCATGTCCTTATTGAGTACGATTTGATTGCCGATGTACTGCCACTCGTCGCCCGTGAAGCCCCACACGCTGATCACCAATACGAATATCTTACCCATCACTGTCTCCACGTTTTCTGTCTTGTTTGAATCTGTGCTTGAAGAACACCACAAGATTTATGACGGTGTTGACAGTGATAGCTCCGATGAGCCACCACTGCCACCACGTCGGCATGTCTCCCCCGCCGGTCATGCCGCGTTCAAGTCGACTACCTCACACGAACCTGCTGTACACGCAAGCTCACGAGAGCCAGATGTGTTGTCTTCCCTCTCGTATTCAGACAACGCCTGCCAGTCAATATTGAGGTGACCATACACTTGCTGCCACTCCAGATAATCTTCGCGTTCGATGTCCTGATAGGGTGCCTGCTGATAGGTGTGATCACTGTGCGGCAGGAACGACACGCCCGACGCCACGTCAAAGTTTTTGTACACCCACGCGCCCACGTCCATCCATTCATCCTCTTTGACCGTGATGGTCACAGACGGCTTGTGTTCGCACCAGTGGACGGCATACGTCTTCCAAAGCTCTAGCTGTTGGATAGCTGTCAAATCATTGCGAGTGACCGCACCATCAGGCGACTCCATTGCAAAAGAAAACACGGTCGTATTGTCCGGCTTCGTGACATCCGGTTCATTGTACACGCCCTGTTCCTTCAAGAACTGTGTCAGCGGGTCTTTGTTGTCTCCGCGAACTGTACGTATGTAGTGCTTACTGTGTCTAGCGTGAATGCCGCTTGCAGCGTCCACCAGTTGCGATACAGTACCTGACGGTTTTACACAGGTGATAGCAGCCGACTGTGGAATACCAAGTCCGTTCGTTGCCAAATCCCAGTTTGTGTCTATGGCCACGCGCTTCATCTCTTCGAGCCAACGGACGGAGTCGATGCTTTTTGATAGGACGTGATGATCCATAATACCAGTCAAGGACACGCCCAACAATCGTTCTTCTTCTGTGTTGGTTTTCCATATCTTCCTCAAATACTTGAAGTCAGTGAGCGTAGACTGCAGCGTGCCCAAGATAGTCGCAAGATGAACCTTTTCTTTCAGGTCTTCTAGTGTGTCGTAGTCACGGACAACCACCTCTGAAAGGTTGCAAAACTGATAAGGACGCAGGATAATTTCGGAGCAGGGGTTTGTGCCGAACTGGGTGAAGGTTTCTTCACGACGATGGGGATGAACTACATACTGACTGTCATCTTCGTCAATCAATGGCCTATCGTGAACTTTACGACGACCATTCCGCGCAGCCTGTTTTACCGCAGCCTGTCTGTTGAATAGCCCCCGTTCTCCTGACTTAGACTCATACAAAGATACCCACTCGCGCATGAACGTGCCCATTTCGGGTTTGCCCTTGTAGGCAACAGAGTTGTTAGCCAGCGCACGCTGCCCCTCGTTCTCCCACCATGCACCAGATTTAGCGTGTGCCATCTGATCGTCGTTCAGGTTCGACAGACTAATCAGGGCGGAACGGCGTACGCCACCCACCACAACGACCTCACCCACCTTGCACATCAAGTCATGACATTCGATAGGAAACAAACGACGACCTTGTGCCTTTACAAATAGTTGCACAGCAAAATTAAACAAATCTTCGAGCGGACCCGGACCAGAAGCACGACCGCCCATCGTCTTTAGACGCGCACCAGATGGACGTATGTCGGACAAGTCCCACTTCGGAATGTGTCCTGCATACAGCAGCGCAATCAGTTCGCGCAACGCTTTGGCCCATCCGGGCTTGGAGTCGCCGACTTTGATCACAGTGTCTGTTGACTGCATTCCATCACTAATTACCGGCAGCTTGTCCACGTTCTCACGCTCGACAGAGAAGCCTACACCTGTGCCGCACATCAATATGTACATGCACTCGTCAAACGCACGAGGGCTGTCAACGGGAATGTAGCTACAGTTGTACCCACAGATATTGTCCCGTGCAAGAGCCGGACCCGCAGTCATCATCGCACGCATCGACGGCATGATGTCCTGACTAAGTATTGCCTGCCGCAGTTTACTTATGTCTCCGGGACACATCACTTCCATATCGAAGTTGTGCTTCTCTTTGACGTGATCGACCATGAACTGCAAATATCGTTCTACAGTCTCGTCCCAGTTCTCTCGACGCTGTTCATCGTCAAGCCAACGTGCGTATCGTGACTTGTGTATGAATTGCTGATACGGCGTAGGCAACATGTTA
>MDTG01421545.1_pt1 | contig 12931 bp, 10 predicted proteins | sample 811421 | NCBI WGS metagenome assembly MDTG01 (sample SAMN05326645, study PRJNA326480) | marine metagenome | isolation source: seawater | place: Pacific Ocean: South East | collected 2011
CTTTTATTTTTGATCTTTCCCTTTCTAGGATAGTACAGGATTTAATTTTTTCCATATTAGCATTTAAGACTTCGGTCATAGGTGAACCAGTTTTAATAATTGTTTCAGGTTTTATACCCTCTGCCAATAGATAATTTCTAGCCTGTTCTGAAAGAGGCATATTAATATCACTTAAATGATCAATTATTTTCCTATTAACTTCTTCTGGTACTCTTTGATCAAAACATCGATTACCTGCCTCCATATGGAAAATTGGAATTTTTCTTTTTTTTGCAGGAATGACACTTAAGCAACTGTTAGTATCGCCATAAATTAGTAAAGCGTCCGGCATTAATTCATTAAAAACTTTGTCAATTTTTGCAATAATATCGCCAATAGTTTCTGAGGCAGTCCCTTTAATTGCATCTAAAAAAATATCAGGTTTTTTAATCTCAAGTTGTTCAAAAAACAAATCATTTAATCCATAGTCATAGTTTTGCCCAGTATGTACAATTGTATGATCAACGTGTTTATCTAACTCTTTCATTACCTGACTAAGCTTAATGACTTCTGGCCTGGTGCCTACGATAGTCATCACCTTAAGCTTACTCATTGTTTTTAAGCTCCTTTAAATCGTCTTGTATTTCTTTAAGGTTATATAACAATTTTGTTAACTCTTCTTCACTTAATCTATGGGTATTATGAGAATGATATTCATTCGCTTGAGTAATTACTTCTTCACCTTTTTCAAAAAATTTTGAATAATTAAGGTCTCTTATATCTGCTGGAATACAGAAGTAATTTTCCATTTCAATAGCTTTGACCATTTCCTCTTTTGTTAATAAAGTTTCGTATAACTTTTCACCATGTCTGGTACCAATAGTTTTTATTTCGTGATTAGGCCTGCCTAGAATTTTTTTAATGGAGCTAGCGAGCAAAAGTACTGTTGCGGCAGGTGCCTTTTGCACAAAAATATCACCACTCTTAGCATTTTCAAACGCAAATAAAACTAAATCTACAGCATCATTAAGACTCATCATAAATCTTGTCATATTAGGGTCTGTTATAGTAATAGGTATACTGTTTTTGACCTGGTAAAGAAATAAAGGAATAACAGAACCTCTACTAGCCATTACATTTCCATATCTAGTACAGGCAATAATGGTATTACTTACGTTTCGTCCCTTGGCTACGACTACTTTTTCCATCATAGCCTTGCTCACCCCCATCGCATTAATTGGATAAACAGCCTTATCTGTACTTAGTACAATTACTTTTTTGACACTAGCATCAATAGCTGAATTTAATAAATTTTCTGTACCAATTACATTTGTTTTGACAGCTTGCATTGGATAAAACTCACATGATGGGACTTGTTTTAAAGCAGCTGCATGAAAAACATAATCAACACCTCTTATCGCATCGTCTATTGAGTTTCGATCTCTTACATCACCAATATAAAATTTGAGCTTATCATTTTTATAATATTTTCTCATTTCATCTTGCTTAAGCTCATCTCTAGAAAAAATTCGAATTTCTCTAATATCACTAGTTAACAACCTTTTTAATACAGCACTACCAAAAGAACCTGTTCCACCAGAAATTAACAAAACCCTATTTTTGAACATTTACAACCTCATCAAAAACTTCTAAAACGCTCCCAAACTTAATCTTTTCATTTTGTTTTAAATCATTCTGCTGAGATAAAATTTTTTTATTAAAAGATCCCTTATAATTTATTACATTTATTATAGCATCTAGTAAAGAATCCTTGTCATGAAGTTTATATTTAAACATATTTTCTCCATAAACTTCTTTGGCATATTTTTCATCAGGAACAATAGTGATCACTCCATTCTTAATACCTTCTATTACATGCAATCCCAAAGTTTCAATAATAGAAGTAGAAATTAGTATTGTGTTATCACAAAATAATTCGTTTATTTTTTTTCTACTACTCAAATAACCAATAAAATTTGTATTTTTGTTTAAAGCTACATTCCAAATTTTAGAACTATTTAACTGTGCATTCGTTAAAGTAATATTTATCTCAAAGTTTATGTACTTTTCATTTAACTTTAACATTGCATTTGTAAAATCCAGAAAGTTTTTGGAAAGATATTCAAAATGTGGACCGACTATATACAAAATTTTTATTTTGTTGAAAAAGTTATATTGTTTTGGAGAGCTAAATTCATTATTTGACATATTTATGTCGCTTTTAACATAAAAATACTTATTCTTTATATTTACAAATTGACTTAAATGATCTTTTACGTGTTCTGACTGAATTTCAACATGCATTGCTTTTTTAAAACAAAATTTATAAAACAGGCGTTTCAAGTATATCTGCTTAATCCAAGAAACATACTGAGATCTCTTTCTGTAGGCATTGTCTAGTTCTTTTGAATAAAATATTAAATTTTGAATTTTAACGATTTGTGTTTTTTTTGACCAAAATAGAAAAGAACCAGAAAAATTATAAATCAAATCAATGTGATTTTTTGCATACATTGTAAGTATAATATTTTCATAATACATACGATGTAAAACACCTCGATGAGATACAATCTGGAATTCAAAGTTTTTAAAAGTAAGATATTTTTTAATAAGGATTTGGATATTATTATTTTCATTACAGACTACATAATACTTAATTAATTTGTTTAGAGTACATTCCTCTAATAATTTACTAAGAACAGAAATTCCGCCAGAGTCTACTATACCCAAAGCATTAATTAATATATTGTACTTGTTAACCATAATAATGCTTACACAACTTTTTTTCTTAAAAACATTGTTATTATATAAGCTAATAAAAATGCAATTATAAACTCGCGGGTAATAGTAGCAAATAGCACTTGAAGATCTAAGCTATAAATTATAGACAAATGTTCTGAATAAAGCACTAAAAAGATAAATTTAAATAAATTACTCTTTTTATAGATAATCTTATCCAAAAATTTTAAAATAATTGCCAAAATGGTTGTAAAAATTATGATACCATTCCATCCAAATCGACTGTAAAAATCTCCAAGTAAGGTTACTGGAATAGACGAGAAAGTTGGTGATATACCTATAGATTGGGTATACCCAACTCCATCATAAAAATTACTTTTCACCCCTAGAGCTGTTCTTAAAAATCCAGGAAAAGGTGTATATAGTAATACCTCCATATTATTAAAATAGCGGTAACTATACTTTTCAGGAACAAGTGTCATTATTTGACCAGTAATTACAGTGGTTGAAAGCCTATTAACAAGAATACGAATATCATCATTGAGTGAATTTTGTGCAAAATCTTGATCAGCAACTCTTAATTTGCCACTAATTACTACTCCAACTGAAATAAGAATGAAAGCTATTGTTCCAATAAATAATTTTTTTTTAAATGACTTAATCTGAGTTATTATATAAATTAATAAAATTGGTAGAAAACCAAAAGTCATTTGTCTAGAGCCGTTTGGCAAATAAATCAAAATTGCAACAATAATCATCATAAGGCTAATAAACATATAAATCTTTTTTTTAGTTTTAAAATATTTATATTGGAACAAAAACAAAGGTAATAATCCTAGCCAGCTGATTCTATTGACTACACTTTGTAAATTATTTACTTCAGTATTATAATCAGGGTTGATGGATATGTGATAGTAGATGTCTAATTCAATTCTTATGATCAATGCAAATACAAAAAAAATTATAAAAAAAATAATTCTTCCATTAAATTCATTTGTAATACCTTCATTATTTACATTTTTAATTCTTTTAGTTAAAAGCTCAACTATTATAAAAATGGAAATAAAAACAATATATGCTTTTATTGTGTTAGAGATTTCAATATTACCCACACCTTGATAAAAAAGATCCTGCATTTTTATATCTAGAAATATAGCTTGGATTGCAATTAGTGAAAAAACAACTGGGTAAAAGAAAACAACAAAAGCAAGTGATATTCCTCTTATCGAAAAATACTCATAATTAATTATCTTAAAGAAATACCAAGACAGTATTAAACTACTTATTAAATAAGTTATAATCTCTAAATCAATCATTAATACGAGCTCGCATACATATATTATAATCAAGAATTTTTTTTAAAAACTGATATTCCTTTTTGTGAGTATTAATTGAATCTCTTTTAAATATGAAAATTCTCACTTGATAAATTTTGACTTCTCAAATGTATAAATACCACAACCAAATTTAGTTTCATTTTTAACATCATCCACGTTAATATTGAGATGCAAGTTTCCAAAATCATCCACATAATCAAATCGAATTAGCCTCATATTTTTCTTAATTGCTGGATGCTTAAAAATAGTATTGACGTTAAAAACTCTATGAGCATTAAAATGCACTTCATCTTTTTGACCAATTGGGAAACTAATGTAAAGCTTGCCCCCATCAGAAACTAATTTTACTAAATTCGTTATGCCTGTGTTATGGCCATTTATATTAATTGGATCTCTATACCTTCCAAGTCCGAAATGTTCTATTGCGTGTAGACAAGATAAAGAATCTGTTTGACCAAAATTTTGCGGATCCATCAAATCAGCTTGTTGAAATTTTATATTTTCATGCACCGACTGTTCCAATGGTCGGACATCCAGAACCTCGATTTTTCTAAATGAAGCAACGTGAGCAACAAACCCGTCCACTCGAGAAGCAATATCAACATGACGTTTAGGTTTGTCCTTATTAATTAATTTAGCAACCAACAAGTCTTGGTGAAAGTAGTGACCATCAGCAATACCCGCGCTATCATCATAATCGGACAGGATCATATAATCATGTGTTATCTTCCCCCCTTGTTTTACCCACTCCTTTTTGTCTTTTTTAAATTTATAAAGATACTTATAAGATAGCAATATTCTAATATCAAAGCCCAAGTTTATTAACGTAAGAGCCAATGGTTTTAAAATCTTTTTTAATTTATGATACAATTTTATTTCCTGTTTATCGGAATGGATATATCTAGTATAATTGTTCTATCATTTAATTTACAAAAACCTTATTAAGAATTCAATCTACAATTAATTATTTGAAATATTTAATAGTTTCGAATGGAAGATATTTTTACCTCGCTCAATTATGTCGTCAATTATTGCTTCCATTCCAATCAAATTTAAATGACAACAATTATCTGAATAAACAGTCCGAGGCTCATTAACAAACAGATAGCGTTGATCGAACTTCAAATCTGTGTCTAAATTTTGAATATCTAGTTCTTTATAATGATCTCTTATAGACAGGAAATAAGGTTCGTAATTAAAAAATTCTTTTTTTTCTAATTTTGTTAATACTTTAGAATTTTTTAGATATTGGTTTGGTTGAATGAAGTGCATGTAAGGAATAGAATTTCGATTTGCGAAGTCATTTATTCTGTTTGATGCAATCTCCCAAACTAATAATGTACGTTGCAGATAATTTTCTTCTTCATTTTTAAATAATTGAAAGTTAGTAAATCCTTTTACTGGATCATCCTTCACTGAGCTAAAATGGCAATATTTGACGTAATACCACTTCAAGGCTTCAACAAGCGGTATATAACTATTGAAAGAAAGAAGAAAATTATTAAAACCAAAACATTCTCCTTCATAAGTACTGCTATAAACAAGTTGATCAAAAGACCTAGGATATATTGCATTTAATTTTCTATTTAAATTTTCGCTTAAAGGCAGAGCTATTTCATTGAAACCATCATAATTTATGATTATGTCTGGCTTAAAACCTAGAAAGTCCAGATATAAAAGCTTAAAGTACTGCTGGGGTTGTTTTCCGCCACCAAAAGCAGCATTGTAGATAACAAATTTGTCGGTTTTGAAGTATTTGTTGAGTTTTTTTGCGAACAAGTATTCTGGGACATCTTCTCTCTTGAGTGACAAATGAGATGCTAAACTTCCGCCTAAAACTAAAACTTTTACATGTTGGTCTAACAAACTTGAAGATGAAACTGATACAAAATTATTTTCTACTGAAATATCACTTTTAAACCCCGTTTCATTTCCATCAGCTTGCCCATAAAATGGATGAACTTTTTTTCCATCTTGCCATGTTTTCATAAATTTTTCTTGTTGAGCGGTATAGTTTTTACTATATATGGAAATTGAGAGTTTGTATTTAATGAAATAGTAACTGATGATATTGATCAATATGATTAATATTAATGTCACAACTAATACCAATACTTTTTCTTGCTTAGTCAAGTTCATAACGTTTCTCATAATTTTTTTTAAGCGACTGGTCTTGATCTTCTTTTAATAGGATAAAATTTCCAACAGCTAATAAATCTAACTCTGTACCCATAAAACAGTTAAAAGCATCTGTTGGTGAACAGACGATTGGCTCACCACGAACATTAAAAGAGGTATTAAGAACAACCGGACAACCCGTTTTATCTTTAAATTTAGTTATTACAGCATGATAACGAGGATTTGTTTCAGCATGAACAGTTTGAATACGTGCAGAATAATCAACGTGTGTGATGGCTGGAATAGATGAACGAGGTACGTTTAATTTATTAATACCAAATAATGATTCTTCCTGTTTTGTCATTGCACGACACTTTTCTTCTTTTACGTCTGCAACTAAAAGCATGTAAGGACTATCAATTTCATGCTCAAACCACTTGCTTACATCTTCGCGAAGTACACTTGGGGCGAAAGGACGAAAACTTTCACGATACTTTACTTTTAAATTTAATTGTTTCTGCATAATAGAGGAACGTGGATCAGCAATAATACTTCGTCCACCAAGCGCTCTAGGTCCAAATTCCATGCGTCCTTGCATCCAGCCCACGGCTTTCTCACTTACTAATGCAGAAGCTACTGTTTCTGTGAATTCGTCTTCAGAAAGTTTTCTGTAAATTGCACCACATGCTTTCAGCTCTTCTTTAATTTCTTGGTCACTAAAATCTGGACCAAGGTAGGCTCCTTTCATTGCATCTTGCGCTGAAAATACCTCTCGTTTTTTATTTTTATGCAGGTACCATATTGCTAACGCAGCTCCTAATGCACCACCTGCGTCACCAGCTGCTGGCTGAATCCAAATACTATCAAAGAGTTTCTCGCGCAATAATATACCATTTGCGACACAGTTAAGCGCAACACCTCCAGCCAAACATAAATTTCTTTCACCAGTTTCTTTTGCTATTCCTTTAGCTAGCTTGAAGACAATATCTTCCGTGACCTTTTGGATAGATGCTGCCAAATCCATTTCACGTTGCGTTAATTTTGCCTCAGACTTACGTGGAGGACCACCAAATAGGTTATGAAATTTTTTGCTAGTCATAGTTAAGCCAGTTGCATAATTGAAGTAACTCATATCTAACTGAAAGCTACCGTCATCAGCAATTATTATTAACTTTTCTTTTATTAAGTCGGCATAACGAGGCTCACCATAAGGTGCCAGCCCCATGACTTTGTACTCACCTGAATTCACTTTGAAACCAATATAAAAAGTAAATGCTGAGTAAAGAAGTCCTAAAGAGTGTGGAAAATGAATTTCTTTTAATACCTTTAACTGATTACCTTGACCAACAGCTAACGAGGTTGTTGTCCATTCACCCACACCGTCGAGTGTCAGTATTGCAGCACTTTCAAAAGGAGAAGGATAAAAGGCACTTGCAGCATGTGATAAATGATGCTCCGAAAAAAGCAAACGTTCACTCCAATTAATATTTTCACCTAAAGTAAGTTTTAACATTTTAATAATTTTATATTTTTGAAAGAGCTTATCTTTTATCCATATGGGCATTGCTTTTGAAAAACTTGCAAATCCTTTTGGCGCAAATGCCAGATATGTTTCAAGTATTCGTTCAAATTTTACAAAAGGCTTTTCATAGAAAACTACGTTGTTAACTTGACTCGCATCAATATTAGCCTCTTTAATACAGTACAGAATGGCGTTATGAGGAAACCCAGGATCATGTTTCTTTCGAGTAAATCTTTCTTCTTGCGCTGCAGCAACTATTTCACCATCTTTTAGTAAGCATGCTGCACTGTCGTGGTAAAAGGCAGAAATTCCTACAATATACATTCTTTTGCTCCTAAAAGAGGGTATAGATGAAGGGCGCTATTACTGAACCTTGAGCCAATATTAATAGCCCTCCTAATAAAAGCATTACGAAAATAATAGGCGCAAGCCATAATTTTTTTCGTACACGAAGAAAAGCCCAAAGCTCGTTTAGGAATTCCATTCTTATCTCCTTAGAATTGCTGCTTGAAGTCTGTTTGAGGGAAATTTTGCGAACAAAGGATCCAGTAACTTTCTTTTTTTTTTCTTCCCAAACGGAGTTCGTCGCGCCCCATTATACGCGTAACAATGCCGAAGGGCGTGATTAATCCAAAGAATATGACAGCCATAACAATTGGGCTAACAATCATTCCAAGAACGAAACCAAGTTGCATCCATAGCTTGTTTAATGGCATAAGCAAGTCAGCATTAAAAAATGTCGTAACGATAAAAAAAAATGATAATACAAACAATGCAGATGCAATCATCTGATTTTGAATATATTGAAAGTAAATAGCTATTACAAAAAAGATGGAACTAAAGAAAAAGCCAAATTTACGATTTGACGGGAGTTCTACGACTGCAAATTTCAAACATTCTTCCTTCCTTGAAAAACCAAAAAAAGTGTTAAGGTGATTAAAGTTTACACTTTTTCATTATACATTATTTTAAAATAAAAAGTTTAAAGCTTTGCTTGCATAAAAATAGCAGAGATTTTATTTCATCTTATCTAATATTATCTTAATCTTTATGTGTCAGTTCTCATGAAAAAATCCACAATTTTCTTACTCGCTTCTCCATGACCATATGGATTGTATGCCATGCTCATTTTGTTGTAAATTTTAATATTATTAAGAAGATCAATAGTCTTGTCTACTATTTTTTTTGTATTAGTACCTACTAGTTTGACAGTACCGGCCTTAATAGCTTCCGGTCTTTCGCTAATATCTCTCATTACTAATACCGGTTTTCCCATACTTGGCGCTTCTTCTTGTATGCCACCCGAATCTGTAATAATTATATAGGATTTGTGCATTAAATAAATAAATTGTTCATATCTAAGTGGTTTTATCAAATATATATTAGAAACTTTAGATAGCTCTTTTCTAACTACAATCTCAACATTTGGATTCATATGTACTGGATATACTATATCAACACTTGGATCTAAAATAGCTATCTTTTTTAATGCATTGCATATATCAACAAAGCCTTTTCCAAAATTTTCTCTCCTATGACCAGTTACTAAAATAATTTTTCTTCCCTTCCTAAATTTAAATTTTTCACTTTGAAAGTGAAGAATAATCTTTGATCTGAGCTTCTCATTATTTTCTATTTTTTTTAAGATAAAGAATAAAGCGTCTATTACTGTATTACCTGTAACGAAGATATTTTTACAGTTTTCCATTTCAAGATTTTTTTTGGCTAATACAGTCGGAGCAAAATGAAAGTTGGTCAAAACACCAGTTAATTTTCTATTTACCTCCTCAGGGAAGGGTGAATAAATATTGCCTGTCCTTAGGCCAGCTTCAACATGCCCTACCTTTATCTTATTGTAAAATGCTGCTAATGCAGCAAAAGTAGAAGTGGAAGTATCGCCATGAACAAGCACTATATCAGGAGAAACTTTATCCAGAACTTTTTTAACACCAAAAAGAATTTTTGAACTTATATCATGCAAACTTTGATTAATTTGCATAATATTTAAGTCATAATCAGGATTAATTTCGAACAAATCTAAAACTTGGTCTAACATTCCACGATGTTGACCAGTCACACACACATAAACTTCAAAATTTTTGGTGTATTTCCGAAATTCTTTCACTAATGGTGCCATTTTTATGGCTTCTGGACGTGTCCCAAATACCAATAATATTTTTTTCATTATACTCTGATTTCCATTTTTAATTTTAATCGCCAGATATAACTCGATATACTAATTGAACAAGATAATTAAATCTATTTTCCCAACTAAATTCATCTGCCTTAAGTTTGCTATTTTTTCGAATATTTGAAAATTTATTAGGGTTATCTAATACCTCATTGGCTTTTCGGTAGCACTCTTCCTTATCTCCATATAATAATATATTTTTATCTTCTGAATATATTTTCTCAATTTCTTTTCCTCTGTTTGTAATATAAAGCCCACCTAGCGAGGGAACTTCAATATCCCTACCTTTTACAATTGTTAAATTATCAGTATAACCAATTGTAGAAATGCCGAGATTTAATGAATATCTAGGTACTTTGTAAGCTAGTTCTTCATAAGTGATAGATTCATCATCCCATCCTTTTCCATAAATATCTATTGGTAAGTTTTTTTTTATTAGATAATCTATTAATTCTTCTCTAAACCCATATCTAGAACCAAAAAATAATATTTTATTAAACTTTATTTTTGGTAGAACAATATTTTTAGCTTTTTTTCTTTTTAATCCTCCCCAATAAAAAACAGAACTGGAATTATGAGTATACCTACTTAATGAATTTACAGACATACTAAGATTTAAGTCGGCAGCTTTTGCAACACCTTTCACACCAACAATCTGCCCCTTGTTTTTAGAATCAAAATAGAGTCTGTCATCCCAATTGAACCCCACTAGAATCAGATTATCAAGATGTAACTCTTTTAGTCTAGAGGAAGGAACATGAAAGTCAGTTAAATATAAAAATAATATATTTATTTTGTTACTATTATAAAATGTTTTAACTTCATGCTTGAGGCGTAAAAAATTTTTTGCTCTCCATAACTCCCAATCCTCTTTTGATTTAAAAAAACCTCTTGATTCAAAACTTATATGATGAGTTTCACCAAATAGTGAAGCATGTTTAAGTAATTCAACCTCCCAGTTGTTAACTGGAAAAGCCATTAAAAAATTAATACCTTCATTAGCCCTAAAAGTTCTATTTTTTATCCGCCCCCTAGCGATTTCTAATGATTTTTTTAAATCATAAGGGTTTTTTAAGTAACACCAATTTTCAGGAATTACAGTTTTCATGTATTGGTAATATCCTTTTATTTTATTTTTCATATTTTAAACCGATATATTTAGTGTTTTTTTATTATAAACAAACAGATCATATAAATTTAGTCTTAATTTACTATTTCGCTCCATATAAAACTACTAATCCTCTTTGCACCATCAAGTGTAAGATGTTCATGATCCCAGACAAGAGGGACAGCATTGCCATTTGTGATAACTAGAGCTAAACATTTATCTCCTTCACATATTTTTTGAAGAATTGAAATAAACCCAACATTTGATTTTTTACTTATAACTTTTAATAATTCGTCAGTAGCAAAAATATCTCTTGAATACGAAATTTTGAGTAATTTCTCTACTTTGGTGTTAGCGATTTTATTTTTATTGATTTGAACTGGCAAGTCTGGGTCCCATTGTGGGACCCCACCTATCACAAATATTTGAGTATTAGGTGAAACAGATTTAACTTTAGATAATGTATTTATAAGATCTATTTCTATCTGTTTATAAGACTTCCAATTTGCATGCAACAGGAGAATTTCTGGCGATTTTTCTTCGATTAATGACATTATTTGATCATTAAAGGCTTTACAATTTGGTCTTTCCCTAAACAAGCGATTATAAATTGGGGGGCACCCACTAGAGTTCATTTGTGATATTTCAGGATAATGTGATCTCAACCCAGGGGAGAGAGCAGCAGCATGAGAGTCCCCCCATACAAATATCTTTTTATTGTTTGTAATTATACAAGTTTTTTCAAATGTTTTAGGATCTTGCTGACCTAACAAAAAACACTTACCTTCTTTATAGATATCAGAATATGAATATTGTAAATATCTTATAATACGCTTTTCCTCAGTACTATATCTAAAATCAAAGCCATTTGTAAAATGACCAAAAATTCCAAATAGAAACAGTAATCCACTTGAAAGAACTAGTACAATTGTAAACTTTTTATTGTTAATATTGTTTGTATTTCTAAAAAAATTTTCAATATATAACCACGTTGGATAAGCTAATATAAAAGATGACAAACCAATAACAGCTAAATAAACATAATTTAAATCATCTAGAAAATAATATTTTGTGAAAGCTAATAATGGATAATGCCAAAGATAAGCACTATAGCTAAGAATACCCATCTTTACGATAATACTTGAACAGAGAAAATAACCAATCAAAGTGTTTCGTCTACAAAACAAGATCAGTAGTACCGCACCTAAAACTGGTATAAAGATTAAAAGGGGAGTATTCCATGACGTTGAATTAAAAAAAGCAATTGCATAAAAAATTAGAAGTAAGCCAACTAAACTAAGTATTTGACTAACAACGTTAGAAATATTAAGGGCATAATTGCGTGCAACAATTGCTGCTATCGCCCCTACTAACAATTCCCATCCTCTAGAAATTATTAAATAAAAGGCTGCGATTGGGTCATAAACACTATAATCAAGGAATAAATATATGCTTATAGAGCTCAAAATCATTAAAATTAGAAGTTTAAATTTGGTTCCTATAGAAACAATAGAGATAAGTATTAAAGGATAAATTGCATAAAATTGTTCTTCCACCGACAAACTCCAAGTGTGGAGTAGGGGTTTATATTCAACACTTTGATCAAAGTAACCAGACTCACGCAAAAATAATAAATTTGAAGAAAAAGTCATTGCAGATCCAACGCTTTGGGCAAAATCTTTCATGTCTCTTGGTCCTAAAACAAACCAAGCTATTGGGATACAAACACTTATAACAAAAATAATAGCTGGTATTATCCGTCTAGCTCTTCTGAAATAAAAGTTCAAAAGAGTAAAAGTTCTTAAATCTTGTTCTTTTAAAATTATTGTTGTTATTAAGTAACCACTAATAACAAAAAATATATCTACACCTACAAAACCGCCATCGAAAAAAGGTGTATCTGCATGATATAAAATAACAGCAATTACTGCTAAAGC
>MDTG01364619.1_pt1 | contig 12929 bp, 2 predicted proteins | sample 811421 | NCBI WGS metagenome assembly MDTG01 (sample SAMN05326645, study PRJNA326480) | marine metagenome | isolation source: seawater | place: Pacific Ocean: South East | collected 2011
CGTTATTGCTAACCGCTACATAAAGAAGAATCCTAAAGTAAAGTTTACTAGACGAAACGTTTATATTAGAGACAACTACACCTGCCAATATTGTTTTACATCATTCCCCTACTTACAATTAACATTTGATCACGTTATTCCTAGAGCACATGGCGGCACAGCCTGTTGGGAAAATGTTGTTACAGCATGTAAAAAATGTAATGGCGACAAAGGATCAGACTTGATCATGCCTAAACACATGCCACAAGAACCAAACTATTGGGCATTGATGTCAAAAATACGCAAACAAGAAGTGTATGTTCCACATGAAAGTTGGTTAGAATACATTCCTTGGGCAAAATTAAGCAAAGCCGCCTAGGCTAAAAACCACCGTTTTTTCAATAGATAAATATATTAAAGGAACAACGGATGGCACAATCAGTATACACTTTTCAAGGATTTTCAACTAAGACAAATCAATTTTTTCCTGATCGTCTTTATGATATTGACCTTGCAAAGCAAGATCTACTCAACGAAATCTATACTCGTAAAGGCGAGCGTGTTATGGAACCACAGTTTGGTAGCATTGTATGGGAATTACTGTTTGATCCTATGTCCGAACAAGCACACGAAGACATCAAATCCGATATGATTAAGATTGTTGGTAGAGACCCTAGATGGGAACTTGAGAATGTGCAGAGCAATCAAGCAACAGATTTAAATTCAATTACTGTACAACTAGACTTAATGTATGTACCGACTACAACGCCAACACAGTTGTTAGCAGTATTTGATCAACGAACAGCAGAGGCTGAATAAACATGGCGCAAGAAATTAGACAAAATAATCTATTTGCGGCGGAAAACTGGGAAGCAATATACGCTTCATTCGCTAACGCAAATTTTAAAGTATATGACTATGATACCATTCGCGAAGCAATGGTTAGTTACATTCAACGAAACTATCCAGAGGACTTTAATGATTGGATTGAGTCAAGTGAATTTGTCGCCATTATAGATTTGATTGCTTTTCTAGGACACAACCTAGCGTTCCGTAACGATTTAAACACAAGAGAAAACTTTTTAGATACAGCAGAGCGTAGAGAGTCGGTACTACGTCTTGCTCGTATGCTTTCATACAATCCAAAGCGTAACAGCACCAGTGAAGGTGTTGCAAAAGTTATGAAGATTAGAACTGACCAAGCAGTATTTGATTCAAATGGAAATAACCTACAGAACAAAGATATTGTTTGGGGAGATACAGTTAATCCAGACAGTTACGAACAGTTTATAAAAGTTATTAACTCATCATTTTTAAGCAGTAACCAATTTGGTACTCCAACAACTACAGCAAGTGCAAATAACATTCAAACACAACGCTATGTATTTGACAATCCAATTGTGCAAAGTATTACATATCCAGTTGGCGTTAACCTAAGCACAATTTCAACACAGTTAGAATTTGTAAGTGCTGAACTAAAAAATGACGGTACTATTTACGAAAGTGCTCCTGATCCAAATGCTAAATTTGGATTGTTATATCGCAATGACGGCGGAGGACTATCGAGTGCCAACACAGGTTTCTTCTTACATTTTAAAGAAGGTAACCTAAACTTTTTTGATACCAATATTGAAAATCCAATTGAGAATCAAGTTATTGATGTTAATGCACAAGACATTAATGAAACAGATGTTTGGGTACAGAACATTGATGAACAAGGTACAGTTGAACAACACTGGACAAAAGTTGATAACACAGTTGGAAACAATGTTGCATTCAATTCAATTACAAATAACATTAGAAAAATATTTGCAGTTATAACAGGCGACAATGATACTATTTCAATTAAGTTTGCTGACGGACAATTTGGTGATGCACCAAAAGGACTTATTCGTGTTTGGCACAGAGTAAGTGCAAACAGAACTATTGTAATTCGTCCAAACGATTTGCAAAACGCTATTATTAGAATACCATATGTTGGTGTTGATGGCAGAGACTATACTATGACACTAACAATGAGTCTACAGGAAACAGTTGCTACAAGTAGTGCTAATCAAAGTATTGCTGAAATTAAACAACTTGCTCCTGAAGTTTATGCTACACAAAACAGAATGGTAACTGCACAAGACTATACAGTTTATCCGTACACAGCAAAAAGTGGTATTAAGAAAATTAAAAGTATCAACAGAACACACAGCGGACACAGTAGATATATTGATATCAATGATCCTACTGGTACATACAAAGATTTAGATCTGTTTACAGATGATGCTTATATGTATAAAAGAGATGCAACCAAACGTAATACACTTGCACTGCCTAATACAAAAACAACTCGTAACATTATTGATACAGAAATTTTAACCAAAGTTAGAGACAGCGAAACAGTTGGCTTTTACTATGACAAGTATCCAGCAGTAACAGTTGCAAGTCCAAATGATATTATGTGGAACAGCGTTAATACAGTTAGTGGCATAAACACAGGTTACATTACCAACAGTGCAAATGACGTACAAAAAATTGGTGTAGCAGGACTTGGTGATTACAAACAACTAAAAGAAGGCGCAGTTGTTGAGTGGCAAACACCAACAGGTGATTTATTGTTTAGTGCAATTGATTCAATTGACGGTAGTGGACTAGGTGTTGACAACGGACAAGGTATTGCTAGTGGACTTACACAAGTAGGCAATGGTACAGTTGGACTTAGAAAAGATATTCCAGCAGGATCAAAAGCAAAACGCATTTGGCCAACATACAACTATAGACTTACTGTAAACGAAATACAAAAAATTACAGACAAACTAAATGACAAAGTAAACTTTGCAATACGCTACGACTATCTAAATTCAAATTGGGAAATAGTTGATGGTGATGATATTGGTTCAGGTGCATTTAGTTTAGCGAATGCAGGAAACAAAACAGCGGCCAACTTGGATAACAGTTGGTTAGTGCGTATCGAATACACAAACGCACAATGGGTTTTTGTTAATAGATCGTTAAGAATTTATATGAGCAGTGAAGCAAACCTACGTTTCTTCAATGAAAGATATAAGTTTGAACTAGAAGAAGAAACACAAAAGCCAGATAGAGATGAATTTAGAGTGCTTGAAATTAACAGCAAGCCAGGATCAAGTACACCATTAGGTGAAGTAATTACATTTAAGAGTGAAGCATACTCTACTAGTAATGATGGTTATGTTGATCCAAGAAGAGTTATTGTAACATCAGTTGATCCTGATTTAGATTTTATTCCTGAAGATCCTACAGCGTTTGAAAAAATCTGTGGTACAGGAACAATTGATCTTAAATTAATTGTTGAAGACGAATTTGAGTTTGAAGAATTAGCAGGTCCAAATGATCCAGTAAATACAACTAACGCAGGTCGTAGTAAATTAAGAATACAGTGGAAACACTATTCACCAGATGACCATAGAATTGATCCAGCAGTGATCAATATTATAGATACATTTGTAATGACAGAAAATTATGATACTACATTTAAGAATTGGTTAGCAACAGATGGTACTACTGCTAATAAGCCGTTACCACCAACTACTGAAACACTTAAACAAACATTTGCTGATATTGAAGATGTTAAAACATCAAGTGATACTATAATATATCATCCAGGCAAATACAAAATACTATTTGGTATTGAAGCAGACTCAGAACTAAGAGCAAAATTTAAAGTTGTAAAAACACCAGGAAGTGCATTAACAGATAATGAGATTAAAGCAAAAGTTGTAGATGCAATAGACGACTTCTTCTCAATTGAGAATTGGGACTTTGGTGAAACATTCTACTATACAGAACTATCAACATACATTCACAATGAAATGTTAGGTGATGTAAGTTCAGTTGTTATAGTTCCACAGAATGACAACAGCAGATTTGGTAACCTATTCCAGGTAATACCAGACACAGACGAATTGTTTATCAGTAGTGCAAAAGTTACTGACATACAAATTATTTCACAGATTACTGCAAATAATATTAGAATCAGCGGGAGCAATTAGTAACCATGGGCGTTGAGAACGACAAGGCCAAGTTTAAAAGCAAGGCCAATCCAATTGATAAAGATCTAACAGTTCCTGGCAGAACCCTGCGTGGTTACGAGCATCGTAAAGGAACAGACTTTTTACCACGCTACCTTCGTAGTGATGTAAACAAAAAGTTTTTAGATGCAACTATTGATCAACTTATTTCAAACGATAGTACAAGAAGATTAAACAGTTACTATGGTAGCAAAATTGGTCTAGTTAATAATCCACAGCAGAACTTCTATGAAAAAAGTAACAACAAACTAAAAGAAGATTACAGATTTAAACCTGGCATTGTTACCAACAATGCAGATGATACAACACAGGTACACATTACATATGATGATATCATCAATAGACTAGAGTTTTTAGGAGGAGATGTTGACAACTTAGATCAACTATTCCAAGACACAAATTATATTTGGAGACCTATTGTTAATCCTAACAAGTTGGTTAACTTCTCAGAGTACTATTGGTTTGCACTAGACTTACCACTAGCAACAATTGATGGTACATTCAATCCTAGTACTATTGCAGGTGGAATAGAATTTACAGTACCAGCATACAACAGCAAACCAGAACTAACACTACAGAATGGTATGCTTATTAGTATGGGTCCTGTTATCCAAGCGGCATATCCAGGTGTATACAGTTATGTAGATGAGAACGGTATTACACAGAGTAGAAAATATATTGTTGAAGGTGTTGGTGATAGCATTCTATTAATTGATACAACAAACCTCAGCAAGAAAACTCCATACACTCCAAAAGTTCCTGTACCATGGGATAACGTTGCATGGGACACAACAGGTTGGGACAGTTCAGTTGATGTACCAGGACTTAAAGAATATATTCTTATGGAGCGTGGAGCAGTTGACGGAAACGCTTGGTCAAGAATTAACTGTTGGTATCATATTGATTGTATCAAAGCAGTTTATGAATACAACGGACAAGTACTTGTAGAAACAGATCTAAATGATCTACAAGCAATTCGTCCTATTATTGAGTTTAATAGAGATTACAAATTATACAATCATGGTGACTTTGCAAGATCAAACGTTGTTGCATTTATTACTGACAGTGTTTGGTTAAATTCATTTATTGGATCAAGCAATATAAACAAGTTACCAGACAATGTTACAGTAATTAAAGATGGTGCAAAAATTCTAGTTAAAGATACAAACACTACATATGATAACAAAATTTGGGAAATTAACGGCGTTGGTTCAAACGTTACACTTACAGTTGTAAATGATTCAAGAGCGGCCTCACAGGGTGCAGGTCCAACACTAGGTGATAAAACTCTAAACCTTATCACTGGTTATGAAATGTATTACAATGGTACAAAGTGGGTATTGGGTCAACAAAAAGAACATAGAAACCAAGCGGCACTGTTTGATCTATTAGACTATCAAGGCAACTATCTAAGCAATGAACTAACATATCCAAATTCAAACTTTATTGGTAACAAAGTATTTTACTATGTTGAGAATCCAAATGGTATAGTAGACAGTGAACTAGGATTTAGTGTTATGTACAACAATCAAAGTTCTCCTGCTAATACCAATAACGTGTTTGCTAATATGGTATTTAGATTTGATCAAGAATATCAAACATACAAATATAATCTAGCAAGTACAGCAGATGACATAAAAGGTTACTACTATGTTGGTACTAACGCTACAGGTTGGGACGACTTTGGATCACCAACTACACCAATCAAAGTAAACAACGGTTGGGAAAGATCAAATACAGTTAATAGAACTCCGCTTGTTGAAAATATTACAGTTGGTAACGAAACAAGTCTAACCATTGACTTAAAAACAGAATCATGGGGTGGTAGTTTAGACAATCAAGTTGAATATGAAATTGTTGACACCAATGACGGATATGAAGTTCGTGCAAAAACAAAATACACAAACTATGTTATTCGCGGAAAGAATCCAGATATCTTTATTGCAAGAGATCAAGCAACAAGCATCAGTTACAGAAGTGGTACAACCAATCCAGTTAGTTTTGTAGATGTAAACAATGCAGTATACAGTACAGGTGGTGTTGTATCAAATCCAAGTCCAATGAGTAACAATGTGTTTACTATTCTTCCAACAGCAAGTGATCCAAACTTGTTGAAGTACAAAGGTAACTTAGGAGAAGGTAGAATATACATTGTTGATAAAGGAACACAAACACAGTTTCCAGAAGTTTACTATAATGGTAAACTAGCACATTACGGTATTGATTGGGATATACAAAATGATGCAGTAGTACTTCCGCTCAATAATGGCATTAGACAAAAGCGTATTGTAGAACTAAAACCAAACGATATTATTGACGTTGTATGGATCAGTGATGAAGCAGTTTCTAATCCAACGTACCAACAGAATTCAAGTTTTGTTGCTAATCCTAAAAATGATACAGTTAGTGACATTACATTTACAGATTACTTTGATCACTTTACTACAGTGATTGGAAACTACAACGGATTTAAAGGTGATAGATTTGGCAAAAACAATTTTGAAAATCTAGTTTATCAACCTGGTGTAGCAGGCAAGATTCAACAGCATGAAAACAATGTGTTACTATATGGACCGTTGTTTGGCAACATTGATAATAGTCCTGTTAATGCACTACGCTACACAGGTGATCAAGTTGATAGATTCCGTAGAAGATTTAAACAAACTGCACATTCAGTGTTTAATTCAACACCTGCAGGAACTCCTGCATATGAAATTGTTGATAGAACACTAGCAATTCTAAACTTAGGTAAAGACAGCGAGTTTCCATATGCATATTCAAACATGGCATTTTCAACAAACTTTACAGAACAAGATGAACTTGGCGATGGCAACAAAACAGTATATGATCTAAACACTCCTGTTGAACTAGGAGACTTTGGACAGCATGTTTATGTTTATATAAATGATGTTCAACAAACTAAAAACTTTCAGTATACAATTACAAATACGCAGGTTACATTTTTAACTGCTCCGGCACTTAATGACGCTATTAAGTTTCGTGTTGCAAACAAAGATGCACTAACACTTATACCTGTTACACTTGCAAAACTAGGACTAGGCGAAACTTACGGACCTATATATTATAATGGTACACCATTTGGACCATTTGCGGCAAGTGAGCCTTTCATATCATACCATGATGGTAGTTTAGACTTTGATGTAAGTGAGTATGATGAAATCAACAATGCTGTTGTTGAACTAGAAAAGCGTATATACAATCACATTGCAGAAGAATTTAAAGAGAACATTCTAATTGATAGAAGAGTGTTTAGTGGACCAAACAAAACTACATTTGCTGATAATCTTATTATTCGTGACATGGCAGAAGAACGTTTTAACAGTTGGTTAAGTTCAAAAGGATATACAGCAACAGATAGAGCAGTTGCATATAACAATAAAAACTATTCAGCAAGTAACAGATTTGAATGGAACTATTCATCAACAACACTTGTTCCAACATCACCAGGTTATTGGAGAGGTATGTATATGTACTTCTTTGGTGCATACGAACCTGCTATTACTCCATGGAGATGTTTAGGACATGCTGATAAACCAACTTGGTGGGACACATACTATCCAAGCAGTGTTAACGTTGCATGGGGTCTGACAGATCCAAAACGTGTTGCGTACATTGAAGCATTGCGTACAGGTAATACTGAAAACCCAGCAGTTGGTGTTAAGTATGATCCAGAATATGCAAGAGGACAATATGCACAGTATTTGCCTGTATCAACAGCAGGACTAACAACAGATCCTATAGATTGTGGATTAGCAACTATACCAACACCAACACAAGCGGCCAAAGCATTTACATTTGGTGATCACTATGGCCTAGAACTTGATTGGCGTAGAAGTTCAAGATATAGATTTGATCTAGTAGAAATAGAACTACTATTAACTCCTGGTACTATACTTAGAGAGTGGAATACAAAAGCACATACAACAAGTCTTGCAGGCGAACGTGTTCGTATTGATACACTAAAACGCCCAAAACCAAAAGATTTAGAAATACACAGATATACCAAAGACAATGTAATGACTACTAGTTATGGTATTAACCACTTGTTGAGTGAAAACTTAATGAGTAAAAATCTAAACGACTTTACAAAATTAAAAACAGATATCGAAAGACTTGATACTAAACTTATGTTTAAAGTAGAAGGCTTTACAGATAAAAATACAGTAAGACTAGTAACAGACAGTATCAGTCAAACTTCAGATAGATTTGTACCTGAAGAAGATTTTGATATTGCATTGTATCAATCACCACCATTGGTAAACTATGATATTTCAGCAGTAACAGTTACATGGGACGGTGAAGGTTATCAAGTTGCAGGACGTAATAATGTTGATCCTTACTTTATTATTGAACCTAGTTTAAAAACAGGATCCAGCGTAGACGTTACAGTTGGCAACACAACTGTTACCAAATATACAAAAGGTGATGGTTCAACACAACAAATTGATTACGGAACTAGATTTTTAAAACGCAGTGACGTATATGATTTCTTTGTAAGTTACAACAGATACTTAGAAAAGCAAGGTTGGATAATGGATAGAACCAGTAACTTTGCACTAGGTGGAGAAAACTTTGTTGAGTTTTCAAATGTATTACTTGATGTAGGTGACAATATTGAGATTGCTCCATTTAAAAAAGGCATTGAGTTTTCATTTGCTGGTAAAGGATTTATTGGCAATACACAAACATTAATTAACGAAGTTTACAATCTTAAAGACGAAAAAAATAACGAAGTGCGTTCAGATGCTGTTGACATCACAAGATTAGACAGCGTAATGAAGATTACACCTATTGGTGAACAACAGTTGTATTACACAAGACTATACACAACAGAATATGATCATGTAATTTACATGAGTCAAAAAACAGTGTTCAATGATACACTGTATGACCCAATTTTAAATATCATGCTAGAGCGTATTAAGTTTATTGGACAACGTACAGCAAATTGGACAGGTGTTCCAAAAGCAGATGGTTATGTTCTTAACAATGATAAACTGGTAACAAACTTTGAAAAGTCTGTTAATGATGTTGACAGAGGATACTTTGATGTTGAAGATACTGTACTCAATGAAACAACCATTGATGCGGCTAGACACAACATTGGGTATGTAACACAAGACTATCTTAAAAATAACCTGTTCAACAAAGATGTAAGTTTTGAATTTTGGAAAGGCCTAATACATAAAAAAGGTACACCAAGTGCATATAACAATCTACTACGAAGTGTAAACATTGATAATGATGTTAGAGACATTGACGTACAAGAAGAATGGATGCTTAAACTTGGTGAGTATGGCGGAATTGCAGTAACACAAAATTACGAAGTAGAATTACCTGCAGGTAATGTTACACACAATCCTCAAGTAATTGCATTTGAAAAAGACATTAGAGATGACAGAGTAACAAATAAAGATTTACAGTCTGATACTAAAATTACTATTACAGCAAATGATCCACGTTGGGTTAGAAAGCCAGACGGTGTTGGAGTAACAGAATTTCCAACAATACCAACCAGCAAACTTAAACAAACAAAACAGTTGACTGCTGGATTGGCTTTTGAAACAGAAGTTGAATACAGTTTATTTGAAACAGACGATTTAGAATTTTCATATATCAATACAGTACAGCCTGGCAGTATTCCAATTTGGAGAAATGGATTAGCAATTCAAGCAGGCGAATATGTACGCTATAATGGACAAGTTTATATTAGTAAAACTGATACAGATGGCAATGGCGTTAACGAAGCAAACGTACTTGAGTTTGAACCAGTTGACGAACCAGTCCTACCAACGTATTGGATTGCCAAACACAGTTACAATGGCAAAACAGATGCTAACGTATTAAAAGCACAAGACTTCACATTTGCTATTACAGAAATTTGTGCAGGTATAACAGAATCAGACAAAGCATTAGTCAAGTGTGATAAAGCACACGGTCTTGTAAAAGGCGATAAAGTATTAATTGTAAACTCAACTACACAACCTATTGTTGATGGTATCTACACAGTTCAACGTGTTGAAACAGACAACTGGTTTTTGATTGATGCATTTATTAATGTAAAAGGACAGACTGGTAAGTTCTTTCCACTCAGAGAAATGATGTGGAATACAAAAGCAGAACTAGATGCACTACTAACAGATCCAAAGTATAAACTACGCAATGGCGATTATGGTTATACAGCAGACGAAGTTTACAAATACAACGGATCAACTAGTGCATGGTCATTAGTTAGACGAGCAACTAATCCAATTGACAACTCTGCACTAAAAGATATTAAGATATATGACAGTGACAAAAACAAAATTATTGCACAGTTCGAAGCACTAGATCCACGTAAAGGACTTATTCCGGGTACTGCACAAAGAGAAATTGCAGTTACTAACCCATACGATATAAGCAAATACAATTCAAGCAATGACGACACCAAGCGTTTAGACGAAAGAAGATATTGGGCAAGTTCTAAAGTAGGTACAGTTTGGTGGGACACATCAACAGCAATCTATCAAAACCCTGAACAAGAATTAATTAATGACAACAACAAAGAATACAAATATACACATTGGGGTAAACTACATCCTAGTGCAAGTATTGATGTGTATGAATGGAGTCGTTCAATTGTAAGTCCAGACCAGTGGGAAAACAACGGGTATGATGGTACACCATACTTCCGCTCAGACGAAAATGGTGTAAAACTATTTTACTGGTCAGAAGATTTTGAATACGATAAAACAACAGGTCAGCAAAAGAAATACTACTACTTCTGGGTCAAAAACAGAACAGTAGTTCCAAGCATGAAGAACATTGATAGAAAACTCAGTGTTAGTGCAATTGCGGCATTGATTAAAGATCCAACAGAGCAAGGCGTACTGTGGGCAAGTGCTCCTAGTACAAATGACTTGTTGATTGGTAACGCTGACAAAGTATTACTAGACGAAAACTCAGTACTAGAGTTTTACTTTAAACAACAACCACAAACAAATCACAGTGAATACTATTTGGTTAGAGAAAACGATACCATTGAAATTATTCCTAAGTTCTTCCACGAAAGACTAAAAGCAAGTCTTGTTGGTAGACAGTTTTCAGATACAACAGTTAATTATAAAGTGTTTAACACAACAACAAACTATTTGTTTGGCGAGTATGTACAACACAACGGACAGTTTTATAGAGCATTAGCAAACAATAATGCAGGATCATTTGTACAAGGTAATTGGGAAGAAATTTACAATGCTCAAATCAGCAGTTTAATTGGACAAAGAATGTCGGTGCGTGTGCGTAGACTAGTACCAGACCTACGTGAGCATCCATTCTCAAGATATGGTATCAATCCTAGACCAGCACAGAGTTGGTTTAAAGATGTTGATGGTGCAAGACGTGTGTTTGTACAAAAAGCAAACGAACTATTATTACCTATTAATTTAGTTGATACTGTTATTGATTGGGACAGACTGTTAAAAGAAACAGCATTTGCTCCAATTGGTGGTAAGCCTGGTGTAACATTTGATCTTACAAAATATTGGAACTTTGTAAATTGGAAATCAGAAAATTATGTATCAACTGTACCAGAAAAAGATGTTGCAGACTTTGTAGCACTACAGCAAGAAACACCAACTAATGGTCGTGTTATTCGTGTACTAGATGATGGTACAGGACGTTTTGAAATATGGTTAGGTGATGGTCAGTTCTGGAACTTGATTGAAAAACAAAATGCTACCATACAGTTAAGCGATAAACTATGGGATACCTCAATTGATGATAGTGCATGGGACCAAGGACCTTGGGATAGTGATGCATGGGACGAGTATCCACAAACAGAATTGTTTATTATTCTTGATACACTAAGATATGATGTATTCAAAGATAATCTAAAAGTTAACTACAATAAAATTTGGTTTGCTTTACTGTACTTTACGTTTACAGATCAAGATCAAGTTGATTGGGCAATCAAAACAACTTTCTTACAAGTTAAAGTTAGTGAGCGAGGCGATTCACAAGCGAACATTTATAACGGTGATGGTATAGAAAACATTATTGATTATGTCAATAGCGTTAAGCCATTCCGTACTAAATTGCGTAACGTGTTCAATGTTAAAAATGTATTAGACGAAACGGTCTTGACAATTGAAGAAGAATCGCGTAATATGAAAGTAGTAATAAAGTTTGATAGACATGGTGATCCGTGTTGGAATCAAACAATGGTTGACGGTGCAAACTTTCATGTACTAGAGCCAGGTTATGATGTTGCTCCTTGGGACGGCACATACCAAAATCTACAATGTGACCCAGAAACTGCACAAAGACCATGGGACGCAGATAGACAAACACTAGAAAATTTATACCTCAAGGACATCTACGATGGCAACGATTTTGCATTGCCAAGAAATCCAGTAGATGATATCCAAGTAGAAGGTGACAGATTCGTTCATCCGGAATACGAAGGTTATCCGGAAGAGCAAGTAAATGTATTACCGTTCGATGCGGTAAGCATAAGAATTGAAACTAACCAAGGTGCGGCAAATAGCACACCTGATGCAAACACATTGAGTTTTCATATGTTTAAAGATATGATGGGCGACTTCCATATTACAAGAGCAAGTAGTCTTCATACAACTTGGTTAGATCAAGATTTAAACAAAGGCGATACACAGGTACATGTTGGTGATGCATCAAAACTAACACAGCCTGATGTAGTAAACAATGTACCAGGTGTAGTATGGATTGGCCCAGAACGTATTGAATTCTGGGGTGTTGATGGTAACACATTAATTGATATTCAAAGAAGCACACTAGGTACACCTGAAGTTAATCATCCTCGTTACATTGGAAGTAATGATGGTAGTATTGTACTAGATGGCGGCAGAGAAAGTCAAA
>MDTG01312151.1_pt1 | contig 12928 bp, 11 predicted proteins | sample 811421 | NCBI WGS metagenome assembly MDTG01 (sample SAMN05326645, study PRJNA326480) | marine metagenome | isolation source: seawater | place: Pacific Ocean: South East | collected 2011
GACCTTTACGCAGACGAAGTGTCATTTTCTGGAGAGTCATATTTCAAGAATTTTAAATTCTATATCGACTATGGAATGAAGCCTGGCGCCCTTGATCTAGAAAGAGAGGCGATTATGTCTAGTCAAAAAGGTCTTAATGTCAGTGAGTTTAAATTATTGAGCCTAGAATTGTCTCAGAGGATATATATTTTCTCTGACCCTGACATTGGGCCTGAGCCGTTTGTCCGTGACGTATGTAACCCCGCTATTCACGTATGGAGCGTGACCGATTCTGATGGAAGAAAAGTTGCCTAGCGCTAAGCCCAAAAGTTATCGTGAGATATCCATTAGGGATTTGAGCCCTGATGAGCTTCTAGCATTGAGCGAATCAATGAAACTGTCCTTATCTATCGAGGATATGATTGAAGTTCAGTTGTATTACGCTTCAGCGATGAGGAGAGAGCCCACTGACGTTGAGTTAGAGTGTATTGCGCAAACTTGGAGTGAACATTGCAAGCATAGAATTTTTGGAGCTCGGATTGAGCATGTAGGATCTGAAGGAGAAGAGGTGATTGATAGTCTTTTTAAGACATATATTAAATCCGTCACCGAGAGGATCATGGAGAAGAAGCCTGGATTTGTTCTTGGATGCTTTGTTGATAATGCAGGATTTATTAAACTTGATGAAAATCAAGCTATTTGCCTTAAGCTTGAAACACACAACCATCCCTCTGCAATCGAACCCTATGCAGGTGCAAACACTGGATTGGGTGGGGTTATTAGAGATATCCTTGGTGCAGGAAAGGGAGCTAAACCAGTAGCGAGTTGTGACATTTTTTGTTTTGGTCCTCCAGATACTAAATCAAGTGATATTAACGCGGATGATGTAATTCATCCTTTGGGGATAATGAGAGGCGTTGTGAGAGGGGTTCGAGACTACGGTAATAGGATGGGTATCCCTACTATTTGCGGGGCAATTCAATTTGATTCATCGTATGTTTATAATCCTTTAGTTTTTTGTGGGACTGCAGGCACTATTCCTATTTCCGATATCGACAAAGAAATGTCTCCGGGATTAAAAGTCATCGCAGTAGGGGGGCGTACTGGGAGAGATGGACTAAAGGGGGCAACATTTTCTTCAATGGCGCTGGATACAGAGAGTCATGAAGAAGATCAGCAGGCTGTACAGATTGGTAATCCTATAGAGGAAAAGAAAGCAGCAGATTTCGTCATAGAAGCTCGTAAAAAGAATCTTATTGAGTTTATTACTGATTGTGGTGCGGGTGGTTTCTCAAGTGCTGCTGGCGAAATGCTAAGCGAAGTTGGAGGAAATCTTTACCTTGAGAGGGCTCCTCTTAAAGAGCCAGAAATGACAAGTTGGGAGATATTTTTATCTGAAAGTCAGGAAAGAATGGTTTTGGCTGTCAAAGATGAATCCATGGAAGCATTGAAAGAACTTTCAGAGATTTATGAAACAGAGCTAACCGAAATTGGAGACTCCGATGATTCTGGTATTCTTAAAGTATGGCACGATAATGAACTAGTATGTGAGTTGGATAATTCAAGGTTACACGATGCTCCTACAAGAAGATTAAATTCCTCTTTCTGTGTTGATGAGGAAAAAAAATACGAATTGTCAGAAGACGATTTAGCCGCAGACCTCGATGTAGTGATCAGTGATTTTGCTATAGGGTCTCGCGAACCTATAATAAGAGAATATGATCATGAGGTTCAGGGTAATACAGTTCTTAAGCCATTAGCTGGTAGTATGGGAGATGCCCCTCAGGACGCATCAGTTGTTAAAGTTGATGGTAGTGACCACCTCATGTCAATTGGCCTCTCATTGCTTCCAGAGTGGGGTAAAACAGATCCTTTAGCAATGGGTAAGGCCACTGTTGATGAGTGTTTTCGTTCTTTGGTTGCCTCTGGAGCTAACCCTGAAAAGATTGCTCTATTAGACAATTTCTGTGTAGGTAATCCTGAAGATTCAACTGAACTTGGAATGTTGGTTGAAACCTGTAAAGGGATTGCGCAAGGTGCAGAGTCTTACAGTGCTCCTTTTGTTTCAGGTAAAGATTCTTTTTACAACTATTTTGAGACGAGTGATGGCCCTGTCTCAATACCAACCACTTGTTTAATAAGTGGTATGGGCGTGGTTGATTGTGCATCCCATGTCACCGGTGCTTCCATTCGTAAAAAAGGTTCTTTAATTGTGATGTTAGGAATAACAGATTCGAAAATGGGAGGAAGTGTTTATGCTCGCATTAAAGGGCTAACTAAGTGCGCAGTGCCGAATACTGATTTTAGTAAGGCGCTGAAAGGTTATAATGCATTTCATAGCGCCGTTACTGAAGGATTGATTCTCTCAGCACATGATGTTTCTGAAGGAGGTCTTGGTGTTGCAATTGCCGAAATGGCTTTTTCTCAAGTTGGTGGAGTGACCATTGATCTTGAAGCTCTTCCCTCTACCGGTAAAGTTGGAAAGGCTGAGCGTTTGTTTTCAGAATCGCCATCTAGAATTCTTATAGAGTGTGATCCTAATGATTTAGATAGACTTAAAATGGTTTTAGAGGGTACTGATTTTTCAGTTGTTGGTAAAGTAACTGCGGATGATCAAAACTTATTGATTACTTCGGGTGCAGAAAAAGTTTTGGATGTAGAAATTGCTATGCTTAAAGAAAAATGGAAGAACGTACTAACGCCTTACTATTAAAATATCCAGGAACTAACTGCGATTTCGAAACTGCGAGAGCTCTCGAGGCTGCTGGTTTTTCAACTAAGATTTTGCCTATTGCTAGATTCACCGAGGAGAGTTTAAAATCAATTCAATTGGTTGTTTTGAGTGGGGGCTTCAGTTACGGTGACTATGTAATGGCAGGTAGACTAGCTCAGCTCGAAACTGAGAGAAGAGTAGGTGATGCATTGACCCGATTTAGAGATTCTGGGGGATACATGATGGGTATTTGTAACGGATTTCAAATACTTACAAAGCTAGGGCTTCTTCCTGAGGGAAGTCTTATTGATAATGTATCTGGTCGTTTTATATGTAAGTGGGTTCGACTAAATAGGAATACTGATTCAAGCCCATTTCTCAAGGGTTTGCCGGAGAGTTTTGAGTTGCCTATAGCTCATGCAGAGGGCCGGTTTATTGCCCCTCCAGGCCTAGCAGAATCATATTTAGAGGATGGATTGGCTACTCTCTTGTACAAAGACGATATTAATGGGTCATCGTGTCAAATTGCTGGATTAACTGATGAAACAGGTCGCGTGTTTGGACTAATGCCTCATCCTGAAAGGTTTTTACTAGAATCGCACCATTATGATCCTGATTGGAAGAGAGAGGATGATGGTTGGGGAACTGGTTATTTTATTTTTAAATCAATCTTTAACGAAATTTCAGAAGGTGTATCTAACCAATAAGAAGAAATGGCTGACCAAATTACATACAAGGACGCTGGAGTAGATATTCACGCTGCTGCAGAGCTAGTTGGAGATATAGGGGAGTTGAGATCAAGGACTGAGAAGAGCCGGAAATTGTTTGGTTCATTTGGACTTTTTGCTGCTGGTTTTGATCTTAGCTCTTACAAAGAGCCAGTCATATTTACAGGTTGTGATGGTGTAGGCACGAAGCTTGAATTGCTTCTTGAGTATGACCTTTTAGAGGTGGCTGGAAAAGATTTGGTTGCAATGTCTGTAAATGATATTCTTACAGCTGGAGCTGATCCAATAATGTTTCTTGATTATATTGGTGTTGGTAAATTAGATAAGGTTAAAATATCAAGGGTCATATCGGGAATAGTCGAGTGGTGTGAGTCTTGTGATTGTATCCTTGCAGGAGGAGAGACAGCAGAGATGCCCGATCTTGTCGATGAAAACATGATTGAACTTTCTGGATTTGGCATAGGAGCGGTTGAAAAGTGCAATGTTGTTGATCCAACAAGTATAACCGTTGGTGATGTTTTTATTGGTTATCCTTCAGATGGTGTCCATGCGAACGGGTGGAGTTTAGTTAGAAAAATAATTTCAAAATTTCCAGATGAATTTAATGATGAGGAGATAGTTTCACTTTTAGCTCCTACTAGATTGTATAATGATGTTGTCAGCGGACTGAGGAATTTAGGAGTCAAGCCAAAGGCTATGGCTCATATTACTGGGGGGGGGCTTCCCGAGAATCTAGAGAGAGTGCTAGGTAACTTAGGTGGGGACCTAGTTGTTCCTGATTGGTCATTAGATGCAGTTCAGAAAGTTCTTTCACATGTTGAAATTAATGAAGCGTTCTCAACTTTTAATATGGGAATAGGTTGGGTTAGTATCGTTTCTAATGAAGATGTGGAAGCCGTAATGGAATCAGTTCCTGGTGCTGTCAAATTGGGGGAAGTTACTAATGATAAATTAACCGTCCGACTTGGGTAAATGGGCGATTTTTTAAAACATGAATGTGGTATAGCGGTTGTTCGCTTGAAGAAGCCTCTTCCTTATTATCATGATAAATATGGCTCTGCTTTGTATGGTTTTAATAAGCTGTTTCTGTTAATGGAAAAACAACATAATCGGGGCCATGACGGCATTGGTATAGGTTGTGTGAAACTAAATATGGAACTTGGTGATCCGTATATATTTAGAGAAAGGTCAGCCTCGCGTGATTCTCTGACGGTGGTTTTTAAAAAGTTAATGGATCGGTATTATCAGGTATGTAAGCGAAGAGATATAGATCCAGATGACCCAGCCAACGTAAGCCGCTATTTTGATTTTGGTGGAGAGGTTTTGATGGGACATCTTAGGTATGGTACGTCTGGAGAGTTTGAAGAAGGGTCTTGTCATCCTTTTTTGAGGAGAAGTAATTGGGAGACCAGGAGTTTAATGGTGCTAGGAAATTTTAATATGGCCAATGCACCCGAGCTTAATAGGAAGCTAGTAGACCGCGGTCAGCATCCAGTCTTTGGTACTGATACCCAAACTGTTTTAGAGGAAATTGGGTTCTTTTTGGATCAAGCGCATCAAAATATATATCGTAGATCAAAAGTTGAGAAAGTGTCTGGAACCGATATTCCTGGCTTAATTAGTGAGAGGTTACATATGCCAAGGCTTTTGAGGAAAGCTTCAAAGATATGGGATGGAGGTTATGCGATTGCTGGAGCAGTTGGCAATGGTGACGCTTTTGTTATGCGAGACCCAAATGGTATCCGGCCGGCATTTTATTTTGATAATGACGATTTCGTTGGGTTTGCTTCGGAGAGAGTTCCACTCATGACAGTATTTGGTCTTGAGAAAGAGGAAGTCTCTGAAGTGCCTGCCGGGCATGTAGTTTCCATTAAGAATACTGGTGAAGTAACAGTAGAAAGATTTTCAGATGAAAAACCGAAGACACCTTGTTCATTTGAAAGGATTTATTTTTCTAGAGGCAACGATCCAGATATTTATAAAGAAAGAAAAGAACTTGGAAGACTTTTAGCAGAACCAATTCTTAAGTCGATCGATCATAACTTAAAAGATACAGTGTTTAGTTTTATTCCGAACACCGCCGATATAGCGTATCATGGAATGATGGGAGGGTTGAGAGAGTACCGAAGGAATAGTGTTAAGGAGGCAATAAAAAAGGCATCATTAAATGGAGGTCTTGACGAGGAAAAAATTGATGATTTGATCCTTAATAATTGGCCTAGAGGTGAAAAAATTGCTCATAAGGATATTAAGATGAGAACTTTTATTAGTCAGGAAAAAGGGCGTAAACAATTGGTTTCTCATGTCTATGATATTAGTTATGGTGTTGTTAAGCCAGGTGAGATTCTGGTTGTTATTGATGATTCGATAGTAAGAGGTACTACACTAAGAGAATCAATTCTGAAGATTTTGGCTAGGGCAGAGCCCAAGAAAATTGTTGTTGTCTCGAGTGCCCCTCAAATAAGGTATCCTGATTGTTATGGTATAGACATGTCAGAACTTGGAAAGTTTATAGCGTTTCAAGCAGCTATTGATCTATTAAAAAATTCAGCAAGAGCCTCGTTGATAGCAAAGGTCTACGATGACTGTCTAGTTGAACTAAGAAAGCCGTATGATGAAATGAGAAATTGTGTTCGTGATATTTATGAACCTTTTTCGGCTAAGCAAATATCTGAGCAAATAGCTAGGCTTGTCTACCCGCAAGATATCAAATGGAGCGGGGAAGTAGAGGTGATTTATCAAAATATAGGAAATTTAAGAAAGGCCTTAGGCGATAATTGTGGTGACTGGTATTTTACCGGTAATTATCCCACTCCCGCTGGCACGGCAGTTGCAAACAGAGCTTTTGTTCAATACTGCGATGGTATTGATGGAAGGCCATACGATTTAGGATTATAAAAAATTATGAAAGTTATTGTTGTTGGCAAAGGAGGTAGAGAACACGCAATCGTTACAGCTTTGGTCGAATCTGATTCAGCTAGTGAGGTGTTCTGCTACCCGGGTAGCGATGCTATACTAGAGATGGCTAAAAGTTTGTCTGGAGAGATTAATGATGTTGAGTCTCTTGTAAAGTCTATGGTTGATGAAGGTATTGATCTGTGTGTGGGAGGTGAAGAATCGTGGCTTGCTATGGGATTGGCTGACAAGGCTAGACAGGCAGGAATACCGACATGGGGACCCGTTCAGTTTTCATCTCAACTGGAAGCGAGCAAGGAGTTTGCAAAAGAGTTTATGGTGAGACATAACATTCCTACCGGAGGTTATGATTCTGCCGAAGATTATGAATCTGCAAAATCTGCTATTACCAGTTACCCTACAGTTCTTAAATTTGATGGATTGGCTGCCGGGAAAGGAGTCGCTATTTGTTTTAATGAAAGCGAAGCTGAGTCCTTTTTAGATGAAGTTTTTATTCAGAAGAGGTTCGGAGATGGAAGAATTCTCATAGAGGAGTATTTGGAAGGACCTGAGGTCTCTGTTATTGCCGCAGTGGCAGACGGTGAGTATCAAATATTTACGCCTGCCAGAGATTACAAGAGGCTCTCTGACGGAGATAAGGGACTTAATACTGGAGGAATGGGAGCGGTAGCTTCTCGATCACTTATTTCTGGAGAATTGCTTGACCAAATTGAGGATGAAGTAATTAGACCTAGTGTTGAAGGTTTAACAAAAGACAATATGGATTTCAGGGGCTTTCTCTATGCAGGTTTGATGCTTACACCTGATGGGCCAAAATTACTTGAGTATAATTGTCGCTTTGGAGATCCAGAAGCTCAGGCTGTCTTACCATTAATAAAAGGGGATTTTGCTGCTTATCTAATGAGTGCGGCCAAAGGTAATCTGATGGATGGGCTAATTGATTTTGATAAAGGCTGGAGTATTTGTTTGGTTCTTGCTTCTGCTGGCTATCCAAGTTCATCAAGAAGTGGAGATGTTATTAATGGGTTAGACTTAGTTGATGGAGTCAGAGTTTACCATGCAGGTACAGAGAAAAACAATGATGGGCAGTATGTGACCAATGGAGGAAGAGTCTTGGCCGTTGTTGGTCACGGAGAAACCAGAGAAACTGCACTTGAGTGTTCGTACACTGAGTCAGAAAAGATCTCATTTGATGGGGATCAGCGCCGATCTGATATCGGTCGCTTACATTTTTAATAATAACCTAACTATAAATATAAAAGATAAATGAAAGTAATTATTATTTACGGAAGTGCTAACGATAAAGAGTTCATGAAGCCTGCGCATACCTATTTTGATGAGCAGGGCGTGAAATATGAAGACCATGTGATTTCAGCGCATAGAAATTTACCAGAGTTGATAAAATTTTTAAGAGATCTTAACGAATCAGGTGAAAAGGCTGTTATTTTAGCAGTTGCAGGACTTGCAGCAGCATTACCAGGTGTGGTTGCCGTTGAAACTGAAATGCCATGCGTTGGGGTTCCAGTGCCTGGCGGTCCTCTTAATGGAGTAGATGCTCTTTTAGCTATGAGTCAAGTTCCTGGGGGTGTTCCTGTAGGCTGCGTAGGATTACATAGTAAAGCGCCCTTGAATGCTGCCATGTATGCGTATAGGATACTCAAATTCGCAGGACTTGAGTAACACTAACGATCTGGCAAAAGAGAGCCCTGGGGGGCAAAGCCTCCTGGGAGAGGATGATATTTCCTTAAAGCTACGTAGACTGGCTACACAGATTGCTGAAATGCATTCGGCGGGACCAGTTTATTTTGTAGGCATTCATACACGCGGCGTCACCGTTGCAGAACGAGTAAGGGACATATTAGATGATATGGGAATGAATGTTCAGATAGGTACTTTGGACATTTCATTCTACAGGGATGACCTTGACCACAAGTCAACGAATCCTGAAGTCCAATCATCTGAGATGCCTTTTGATATAGAGGGAAATAAAATAATAATTTTTGATGATGTTCTCTACACTGGAAGAACAATACGCTCAGCGATTGAGGGTATCTCCAAGTATGGCCGTCCATCAAAAGTTGAGCTTGCAGTTTTAATTGATAGAGGCAACAGGGAGTTGCCGATTCAACCTGACTATGTAGGTCATAAAATTGAAACGAAGCGTCTCGATGATATCAAAGTATGCTTCAAGGAGCATGATGGACATGACTCGATTAGTCTCATTACAGAATCATGATAGAGCCGCACAAAGATCTATTACAAATAGAAGACCTCAGTAAAGAGGAAATCGAAAGTATTCTTGCTGCGGCTCAACCTTTCAAAGAGCTGTTTAAAAGGTCTGTTAAAAAAGTTCCAACACTCCAAGGTAAGACTGTTTTAAGTTTGTTTTATGAGCCCTCAACAAGAACCAGTTCATCTTTTGAAGTAGCGGCTAATAGATTGTCAGCAGACTTTACTAGTCTGCCTGTAGCAAGTTCTTCGGTTGTTAAGGGAGAATCGGTATTGGATACCGTCGATACATTGGGAGCTATGAAGGCTGATTATATAATAATTCGTCACAAAAAAGCAGGCATTCCAAATTTGATCGCCTCACATACTGATGCATCAGTTATAAATGCTGGTGATGGTTTTCATGCTCACCCTACTCAAGCATTGCTCGATGCTTCTACTCTTTATGATGCTTTTGGTACCTTAGAATTTAAAGATAAGAAAATTTTAATAGTAGGGGACATTCTTCATTCAAGAGTGGCAAGATCGACCAGTCGAATTTTGTCTATGCTTGGCGCGGAAGTTAGAGTTTTAGGGCCTGGAAGCCTTGTTCCTCCGGGAAGGCCCAAGAAGATGAAGAATTTTCAACATTACAGCGAGGCAATGGACTGGAGCCCTGATGTCATTTACCTCCTTAGAGTACAGTTCGAAAGACAGGGTGAACAATTTTTTCCGAGTTCTAATGAGTATCATTCTGTCTACGGTCTGACTGAGGATCGGTTAAAAACTGTTAAAGATAAAGGTATCTGGGTGATGCATCCGGGACCTGTTAATCGGGGAGTAGAAATATCTGATTCGGTGATGAAGTATGAGAGGTGTTTAATTAATAATCAGGTAGAGAATGGTATAGCCACTAGAATGGCTGTACTCTATTGGTTGAAACCTAAGACCTTATAATGTGATGAGTAATTCAATTCTTTTTAAACAGGTTTCGATAGCTAATGAAGATAATTCTGAATTATTAGTTTCTGATGTCCTGATTGAAGGTGGCGTCATAAAATCGGTATCCAGTAACTTAACGCCACCTGATAATTCGAGAACTATTGAGGCATCAGGTAAAGTTTTGCTTCCAGGTCTTTTTGATGTGCATGTGCATCTTCGCGAGCCTGGCCAAACATCAAAGGAGACAATTGCGACTGGTACTGAAGCGGCTATCAATGGAGGTGTGACAGGAGTGGTTGCAATGCCTAATACTCTTCCTGCGATTGATAGCGGGGGAATGGTGAAGAGTGTTCTTGAAACAGCGAGAAGCGATTCTAGAATCAACTTTTTGACGACGGGTTGTATAACTAAAGGAAGAGAAGGTAAGGAGATGGCTGCAATATCGGGAATGAAAGAGGCTGGAGTTGCTATGATTACAGATGATGGTTCTCCAGTTGAAAATCCTCAACTCCTTCGTAGAGCAATGGAATACGCTCGTGAATTTGACCTGCCTCTAGCCTCTCATTGTGAAACAATGCAGTTATCAGGACCTGGAGCTATGAATGAGGGAAGGCGGTCTTACAAGCTGGGTATACCAGGGATTCCATCTATAAGTGAAGAAATCTGTATCTCTCGAGACATTCAACTAGCCGCGTATACCGGGGCACATTTGCATATTCAACATGTTACAACGGCTGTAGGGATGGAAATTATTAGAAGAGCAAAAAACGATGGAGTTAAGGTGAGCTGTGAAGTTGCCCCACATCATTTGATTTTTAATGAAAATCACATCGTTGATTACGATACATACTACAAGATGAATCCACCTCTAAGGACAGAAGAGGATAATACTCGATTGCTGGATGGCCTTGTGGAGGGAGTCTTTGATGTAATCGCCACCGACCATGCCCCACACACAGAGTTTGAGAAGAAACAACAAGATTTCGAGGCTGCTCCTTTTGGAATTACTGGTCTTGAGACAGCGCTGCCTTCACTAAATCACTATTTTATTAATGAAGACAAAATGAACTGGGGGCAAATTGTGAAAAGATATTCATCCGAACCTAGAAGACTTCTTGGCTTTAATTCAGTAAGCATAAAAGAAGGAGAAGATGCGGAAATTATTCTTTTTGATCCTACTGGAGAAACGACGTTCACGAAAGATTTTATGAAATCAAAATCACCCAACACTCCATTCTTAGATAAGACCTTAAAAGGCAGTGTTGAGCTTGTCGTTGTTGGTGAGAAGGTTCTTCTTGATAGAATATAAAAAGTCAATGGTGGTGAAGACTTATTCTCAAAAGCTAACTCAAAGGATAGAGAGTGTTAATTCTAACCTTTGCGTTGGACTAGATCCTAGATTGGATCAGATAGATGGTGATTTTGAGGCGTTTGTTCTCAATCTTATCGATGAAACGATTTCGTCTGCTGCTTGTTACAAACCAAACGCGGCTTATTTTGAAGCGCTTGGTTCGAAAGGTTATGCGATAATGGAGAGAATTATTACGCACATACCAGATGATATCCCCGTTATTCTTGACGCAAAGCGTGGGGATATCGGTGCCACTCAATCCTATTATGCCAAGGCGTATTTTGAAATGATGGATGGAGTGGATGCAGTAACGATAAGCCCATACATGGGATTTGATTCCGTGGAACCAATGCTAAAATATCCGGGTAAGGCGGTTTATTTATTAGGGGTAACATCCAATAAAACTGCTCAGGATATCGAAACTCAAATTCTTAGTGATGGGAGATCTGTTTTTGAATTGGTATGTGATATGTCCAGAAAGGGTGCTGAACATGATGGCGAAATAGGGTTCGTGCTTGGTCTTACCAATGCAGAGTCAGATATCATAAATAAATTTCCCGATGCGCCGTTACTTCTTCCTGGGCTTGGAGCCCAGGGGGGCGATTTGAGCCAACTCAATGGTGCAAATAGGAAAGCTCCATTAGTTATAAATGTATCTAGGGGAGTTATGTTCGGCGAGGGCAGCGTTTCTCAGAGGGCCCTCAAATATAAGGAACAAATTGCCGAAGCGCTTGGTGCTTAGTATTATTTATTGTTTCAATCTATTGGTGTTGATCCAATTTAGAGCTTCCTCTTTTGTTTTAAGGTGACCTTCAAGTTGCAGATCCTGAATTGATGTTAAAGTTTTGCCAAGGCTAGGTCCGGGATTCCAACCCAACTCTATGAGGTCTTTACCAGTTAAGAGAGGCTCTGGAATAATTGGTTCGTTGGCGAATTCGATAATTTTTTCATTTAGAAAATCATAGTTATCAAGCCCTCCCCAGCTGCCTAAACAATCAACACGGTGAAGCTCTTTTTCATCATTAAAAGTTGACCTAGACATAAATCTTTTGAGTTTGGATTGGCGCATTTTTTGGACGTCCTTAAATGTCATATGGTTAGCAACCATTTGGACAACATCTTCAACGATTGAATTTGAAAACTTTAAGCCTCTAAGTATTTGATCGCTCATTTCTGCGCCTAGTTTGTCGTGGCCATTAAAACGAATTCTATCAGCGACCTCATCGAATGTGTAGGTTGCGGGTTTGCCAATATCATGAAGAAGGACACTGAGAACTAACTCAATCGAAGGGTTTTTCTCAAGGAGGCTTAACATCAGTTGAGTATGAACAAATACATCTCCCTCTGGATGAAATTGTGGAGGCTGTTCACAACCTTTTAGCTTAAGGATTTCAGGGATAATATGCTCCATGAGACCGCTTTCAACCAAGAGGTCAAAACCAAGCACCCGGTTTTCATTAAGTAGAATTTTGGTTAATTCATCTCTAACTCTTTCTTTGCTGATTTTGGAAATTCCTTTCGCATTTATTTTAATGGATTTCCATGTCGCTGTCTCTATCTCGTAATTGAACCTTGCTGCAAATCTGATAGCCCTAAGTAGCCTTAAATGGTCTTCCTGGAATCTTAAATCTGGATCTCCAATGGCGCGAATAACCTTTTTCTCGATGTCAGATCTACCCTCCACAAAATCGATGTGTTTTTGGGATATGGGATCAAAAAAGATTCCATTTATTGTAAAATCTCTTCTAGCTGTATCCTCTTCAGGTGTTGAGAAAGTTACTTTCTCAGGATGTCTTCCATCTTTGTAAGATCCATCGTTTCTAAATGTTGCCACATCAAATGCAAGATTGTCTTTAATAACAATAACAACTCCAAAGTGTACCCCTACCTCACGGGTTTTATCAAAAATAGACGTTATTTGTTCAGGTAGTGCGCTAGTTGCGATATCATAATCTTTTGGGATTTTATTTCTAAGCATATCCCTTACGCAGCCTCCAGCAAGATAGGCGATATGGCCTTTCTCTTGAAGTTTGCTGATAATTTCGAAGGCGGCTGCTTTATTGCTGTACATTTAATGATTTAAGGTAGTGA
>MDTG01418390.1_pt1 | contig 12928 bp, 13 predicted proteins | sample 811421 | NCBI WGS metagenome assembly MDTG01 (sample SAMN05326645, study PRJNA326480) | marine metagenome | isolation source: seawater | place: Pacific Ocean: South East | collected 2011
TCTTTCTGAAACAAATCTATTATCAATTACTGTAATTTTATCATTCCAGCTATATCCTGAATATATTTTACATAACTCAGTGCCAATATATCCAAGACCACCTGTTATAACAATATTTTTCATAGCTTAATTGATAAATTATCTTTTAAAACATTAATGTCAAAAGATTAATTTTAAAATATTAATTTATATGTATATTTGTACTTTGTGATGAAAAAAAATATTTTATTAATTGGTGGATCGTCAGATATTGGAAATAGTTTAATTAAATTATTAGATAAAAATAAATATAATATTTATTCCACCTTTAATTCTAATAAAAAAAGAATTAAAAATGTCACTAATTTTCAAACTGATTTAAGTAATATAAAAGATATAGATAATTTAATAAAAAATTTAAAAGGAAAAAAAATTAAATTTGATAATATAATATTTTTACAAGGTGTGATTTATTCACTAAGTCTCTCTAAATATACTAATAAAAAAATACAAGACACAATCTCTATTAATACATTAAGTGTAATTTTTATTACTGAAAAAATTTTAAATTTGTTAAAAGAAAATTCGTTAGTAGTTATAGTTTCTTCAATATCGGGATCAAAAGGTAGTTATGATCCAGTATATTCTGCTTCTAAAGCAGCATTACATGGATTTACTAAATCATTATCACAATGGCTTTCTCCAAAAAAACAATTTATTTGTTTATGTCCAGGACCTGTAAAAGCTACGAGAATGTTTAAAAATTTTTCCAAAAAAAGACAGGATTTTCATATAAATCAAAATCCTCTTAAAAAGTTAATTAGTGCAAAAGAATTTGCTAAAATTTTGGTAGATATTACAAAGCCCCATTGGAAATTTGCAAATGGATCTATAATTGAAATTAATGGTGGAATTAATTAAATAATTTTTTCTTCATTTTATAAAAAATATAATTAAAAAATTTTAGATTTCTTGTCTTTTTTATTTCTATTTTGTCCAAATGGTTATTTGGTTTTATAATTGTTGGATGCGTTAAAGGAAATTCCATATTTTTTATAATAACCTCAGGATGTTGATCTGGTCTTTTGCTGTGTGTAGCTTCATCACCCCAACCAATATGTTTACTCAAACTTTTAAAAGGCCTGATAATTAAACCATCATTTTTCCATACACTATATAATAGTTGGTAGTCCCAAGATTTAATAACATTATTGAAACTATCACTAAATTTTTTATAAAAGTAGTGAGCTTTAACAAAATCGAACTTAAAAAATAAAATTAGCCATAAAAATTCACTCTTACCAGTCCAAGATGTCATATTCTTATCATTTTCATTCCATGTTCGTCTCCAAGTTGCCCATCCGTGGGTACCTGGACATCTACTAAAGTAATATGAATTTTTCTCTACAATATTCGCATGATAATAATTTCCAGAGATTATTTTTATTTTTTTATGGTCTTTATATTTTAATAAAAGTTCATTACAGAATTTATAAAAACTTAAATTAATATCACAATCATCCTCCAAGATAATACCCATGTCTTCATTTTGAAAAAACCAATCGATTGCACTATTTATATTCAATTTAATACCAATATTTTTACTTTGTATTTTTTTATAAATCATACAATCCCATTTAATGTACGTATTTATAATTTGTTTAATATTTTCACATTTTTCTTGATCCATCATATTATTTTCTCGTGGTCCATCACACGCAAAATATAATTTATCAGGCTTCAAATTTTCAAGAGATTTTATTAATTTGATTAATAATTCAGGTCTATTAAAAGCTATAATTAATATTGGCATTTTTTCTGTATAAACATCAAATATTAGATATAATTTAAATAAAATGAATTCAACAATTTTTTTTTCAAAACTTTTTTTAGATGCAATTAGAGATAGTTATAAAGTCTGTAATTATTTTAAATTAAAAAAAAATAACAGTTTTTTTATTTTTTATAAAATTTTTTTTATTAAATTTTTTTATGCTCTTGAAATATTGAGAAATAGAATCAAGCCTAATTTTCAAGTTCTTAAGGAAAGAAAAAATTTTTCTGATAACAGAGTTTTTAACGAAGACTTAAATTTAAAAAATTTAGTTAAAGATCTTGATAGTGTTGGTTATTCTAAAAAACACACTATTAAAGATAATATTGTTGAAGATATACTTCAAGAAGCAATTAATTATGATAACTTTGATATAAATAAAATAGATCCAAATGTTAAAAAAAAAGATCTACTAATAAGTAAAAATGAAAGTTTAAGCCAATATATTAATAGATTATCATCTTTAGGTATTAGTAGATTAACTAAAACTATAGACTTGAATAATGAAAAATTGGAATTGAATAAAGTTATTTTATCAGAAGAAATAATAAATGTTGCACAAAGTTATTTAAATACAAATGAACTTTCAATAAACGCAACTTTTTTTATTTCTAATTCTCTTAAAATCAGTGAGAAAGAAAAATATAAAAATGCTCAGTATTTTCATTGGGATAATGATTTTACAAAATTCTTTAAGCTATATATTTATTTAAATGACGTAAACCTTGATAACGGACCACACATCTTTGTTCCAGGGACACACAAAGTAAAAAAAAAAGAAAATAAATTATGTAGACTTTTTTCAGATGAAAGCATAAATAGAAATTATCCAGAAACCAAAACTTTTTTAGGAAAAAAAGGTACTTGTTTTTTAGTTGATAGTTATGGCATTCACAAAGGATTAACACCTAAAAACAATTATAGATTAATGCTCAATATTCATTTTGGGAGAGGTAAAATTTTGTATAGTGAAAATGATAGATATATAAAATTAGATTAATTTTTTAATTTAAAACCACCTAGATAGGCTGGAAGTATTTTTTTTATATACCAAAGAAACTGAGCAATTAATAAATTTTTTGAGTTGTTTCCATTTTCTATTTTTATTAATTTCAATTTGAAATTTTTAATAAAGTTAGATGCATCAGGTAGGTGTGAATTTGTGCAAATTATTTTTTTTGTATTTGATAAGATAAGCATATCAATAATATTTTCACGCCCAATTAAATATCTATGATTTTTCCTTGAGTTAGACTTAAATATATCATTTTTATTAGACCTATATGAGTTATAAAAACAAATTTTAGATTTATATTTATCTTTTAATTTACTTATATAATTAAGTTCCTCTGTAACTAAAAAAATTTTATTATATTTATTCTTTGATAGCTCAAAATCAATATAACTTTCAATTTGCTTATACGTTGCTGGAAAAGGGTGTCTTTCTTGTGTTTTCATATCGGTACCCCTAAAATGAACACCTAGCACCTTTAGGTTATTAAAGTTTTTTTTAATAAAGTAATTAGCTTCTTTAAGAATATTCTTTTTTATTTTGATATATTTTTTAAAAATTTTGTAATGTTCAAAAGTAAGATTTTCAAAGGAGTCAAATTCTTTAAGTTTTTTTGTATTTGAGTCACAAATAATAACAAACTTACTTTTGTATATATCTTTTAATTTATAATTATTTAATGGTTCAAAATAGTATTCCCACGCGTTATATGTGTTATCTATTTTGTTTTTTACATTATATTTTGTGGGGAAATTCTTCATATCAATAATTGGTATACATCCTAAATCTCCAGCAATTTTAATATGATGAAGTACATAATTCAGATTAGAAAACATCCCACCACCAACTTTTCTCTGTATTATATAAAACTTCTTATTTCGGTTTTTGTTACCAAATGATTTTAAGTGATATTTTAAGTCAATTTTTTTAAATAATAATTTTTTCTCAATATTTTTATCTAAATTATTTGATATATTTGTTCTTGAACTATAAATAGAAGTTCTAATCTTATCTTTAAAAAGTTTAAATATCATTTATATAATTTTTGAAGTTTTTTAATATATGTTATTAGTTTATTAATAAAAGCAATGAAAAATAAAAAAAAAATTTTACTCTATGGTGGAAAATCTACAGCACTTATAGTGAATGATATGCTTAAAGAGAACGGTATGTATCCCGAATATATATTTGATGAATACATTAAAAACCCTCAATTCAAAACTAGAGCAAAATTTTCTTGTAAAAAAAAAGACCTAAATTTATTTGTAAAAAACTCTACCCATTTTTTTATTTGTATAGGTATGATGGATGGAAAGTTGAGAAATCATTTATCAAATTTATTTATTAAGAAAAAATTGAAACAAATTAGTTTAATAAGCAAAAAAGCATTAATTGATAAAACATCAAAATATGGAGAAGGCACTTTAATAATGCCAAATGTTGTTGTGCATAAATTTACAGAAATTGGAAATGATTGTTATTTTAATGTAAATTCAGTTGTGGATCATGAGTGTAAAATAGGGAATGGAGTTCACATAATGGGTTCGAGTTATATTGCAGGGAGAGTTGAGATAGATGATTTTGCATCCATAGGAGCTAACGCAACAGTATTGCCAGATATAAAAATTGGAAAAAATGCAATTGTAGGAGCCGGATCTGTAGTAACCAAAAATGTAAAACCAAATGAAATTGTTTTTGGTAATCCAGCAAAATTTTACAAAAAAAATCAAAAAAAATATAATTTGAATATTTTTTAATTATGTAATGCTTAAAATTGCTTTTGTAATAAATTTTTCAAATAAAACTTGGAATGGTGGTTTAAATTTTTTTGAAAATTTAATTTTTTTTTTAAAAAAATATAAAAAAAAAGTAGGAATATCTATTATTACAGACAATAAAAAAAATATAATAATAAATAAAAATTTTAAAAATATAGAAATTTTAGAAACTGAACTTGTTTCAAATAAATTTAATTTAAAAAAATTATTAGATAAAATTTTAATTGTAATTTTTGGAAAAAGCTTATTTTTAGAAAATTTTTTAACAAGTAATAATATAGAAATTTTATCCCATAGTACATTTTGTGGAAAAAATAGTAAAATTGAAAGTTTTCCATGGTTTCCTGATTTTCAGCACATACATTTTCCTGATAATTTTACCAAAAAAAATAAATTTTTGAGAAACTTAAACGTTATCTTATCATCCAGACATTCAAAAAATATTATTGTAAGTAGTAAATCAGTAAAAAAAGATATAAAGAAAATTTCTTTAATTGCACATAAGAAAACAAAAGTTTTATATCACACAAATAGAGTAGAAGAATCTAAAAACATTCATGATCTTAAGTATTTAAAAAAGAAATTTAGTATAAAAAAAAAATACTTTTTATTACCAAATCATTATTGGATTCATAAAAATCATTTTGCAGTATTAAAAGCATTGAATGCAATAAAAAATCCAAATTTTCAAATATTATCAACTGGCATGCTTTTAGATCACAGAGATAGAAATCATATTAAAAAAATTCAAAAATATATTAAAGATAAAAATCTCAAAAATATTTATAAAATCTTAGATCTGGTTAGTTTTAGAGATTTATGCAGTCTTATGAAGCATTCTATTGGTATAATTAATCCTTCATTTAGTGAAGGTTGGGGGAATTCTGCAGACCAGGCAAGATTATTAGGTAAACCCTGTATATTATCTAAAATTCCAGTTCACTTAGAGTTAAATTATAAACAAGCGAGATATTTTAATCCTTATAATTATAAAGAGCTTGCAAAATTATTATTACGTATGTCCAAATCAAAAATTAAGATAAAGTTAAAAAACAATCACATAAATGAGGAAAAATATATTAATAATTATTTAAAAATTATTTTAGGTCAAAATTTAATTAAATAATTCTTGTATTTTTCACAAATAATATCCTTTTCATAATTTTTGAAATAAATACTTGGAATTTTACTTCCTTTTATTTTTTTTGATAAATGCAAAATTTTTTTTGCTAAATCTTTATAATTTTGTACACCAAACATTTTTCCATACTTCCCATTTTTTAAAATTTCCTTTGGTCCAGTTGGGCAATTAGTTGATATTATATTCTTTTGAAGAAACATTGCTTCTATTAAAACATTTGGTGATCCTTCGTATAAAGATGATAGTATAAAAATATTAGATTGATTAATAATAGGAAATGGATTCTTTTTATATCCTATAAATTTTATTTTTTTTGATAAATTATTTTTTTTTACAAAATTAATTAAAAAGGGCTTTAAATATCCTTCACCTATAATTACTAGTTTATAATTTATTTTTTTTTGATCTAATATTTTCATAGATTTTAAAATTGTTAAGTGATCCTTTTGCTCAGTTAATCTACCCACTGTTATTAATTTAATATCTTTTTTTTCATAATATTTTTTTACTTTTATTTTGGAAAGTCTTTGTATTTTTTTGAAATCGAATGGATTATTTATAAAAATTGATTTGATACCAAACCTTTTCTTAACTTCTTTTTGAAAATATTTACTGTTTACTATAACTCCATCAGCTTTTTTAATTATATAATTATAAATCTTTTTTTTAATTATATTATGATACCATCCTTGAGGTGCTGTATTTAATCTTACAATAACTTTAGCTCCTAATAGTTTACATAAAATAATACTATATATATTTGCTTGAAATGAAAAAACTAAAATATTTTTCTCAAACAAAATTTTTTTTGCAAGAAGCAATAAACAAAAAAAATATTTTTTATATCTTCCTGAATTTTTTAAGTTGATTTTTGATGGATAAAAAAATTTTATTTTTCTATCAAAATGGTTTTTTTTTACAATATCTGCCGATATAACAGTCGTTTTGATATTATTATTAACAAAAAAATTTGAAATTAAAAACAGATTTTTTTCTACCCCTCCATCTTCAATCGAAGGATTAAATATAATTAGTTCTTTATTCATTTATTATTTAGTATAATTATATTCTTATATTTATTTTAAAAGTGAAAAAAATTGTTTATTGGTCCCCAGTTATTTCAAAAATCGCAACATATAACGCTGTTATAAGTTCAGCTAAAACTTTAAAGATTTACTCTAAGGATTATGAGGTATCAATAATTAATACAGTAGGTGAGTTCGATGAACTAAAAAATAATGATTATGATATAAATATTATTGACTTCTTTAGATCAAAAAAAAAATATTATGGTAGTGGATTTTGGAAAACCAGAATTTCTTTATTAGAAATATTTTTTAAAAATTTTTTTAAATTAAAAAAATATTTAGATAAAAATAATCCGGATTTTTTGATTATTCATTTGTTGACTTCTTTACCATTAATCTTGCTAATTTTTTTTAAATTTAAAACAAAATTTATATTAAGGATTTCAGGATATCCAAAAATGAATTTGTTTAGAAATATTCTTTGGAAAATAGCGTTAAGAAAAATTTATTGTATTATCAGCCCAACCCAAAAAACATCAGAGTATATTAAAAATTTAAATTTTGTTGAAAGAGAAAAAATTATTTCAATTTATGATCCAATTATAAGCTATAGAAAAATCAATAAACTTAAAAAACACGAGGTAAAGTATCAAAATTATTTTGTTTCTGTAGGTAGATTGACTAAACAAAAAAATCTTTTCTTATTATTAGCTGCTTTTAAAGACTTGTATAATGAAAAAAACTTAGAGGAAAAATTAATTATAATAGGGGATGGAGAATTAAAAGAGAAAATTCAACAATATATAAATGTAAATAACTTAACTGAAAAGATAATTTTATTAGGTTATAAAAAAAATGTTTATAAGTATTTGTATAATGCTAAAGCATTTGTTCTCACATCTCTTTGGGAAGACCCAGGCTTTGTTTTAATTGAGGCTGCTAATTGTAGGACGAGTTTAATTTCTAGCGATTGCAAAAATGGTCCAATTGAATTTTTAAAGGATAAAGATAACGGATATTTATTTAAATCAAATTCTAAAACTGATTTAAAACATAAAATTTTAGAATTTAAGAATTCAAATGAAAAAAATATTAAAACTAAAAAACTTAATGCACTTAAAGATTCTTATAATTTTTCATTTATTAGACATTTTATTAATATAAATAACTTACTAAAGTATGAAAAATAAAAAAAAAATATTTTTTTAAAAATAAATGCAGGGAAAAATACAAAAAAAACTATTTCAAGATATATCAAAGATAAATTATTCTTTATCAAGATTTTTAAACAATATAGATAAACCTAATATTTTAGAATTTGGTGTTCAGCTTGGATCTTCGACCAAATATTTTTTAGATTTATGTGAAGAAAAAAATGGCAAATTATATTCAGTTGATATTGATGATTGTTCAAAATTATTTAACAATAATAATTGGAAATTTATTCAATCAAGAGATGATAGTTTCGACTATATTTCTAGCAAAATTCCAAAACAACTAGATATTATTTATTTAGATACTATTCATACCGCTAAGCATGTTGAAAAAATTTTTAAACATTACTACAAGTATCTAAATAAAAATGGATTTTTTATTGTTGATGATATTTCTTGGTTACCTTATCTAAAATCAAATTATTTTAATAATTTCTTCTGTGAAATAAACAACAAAGAAACCTTTGATAAAATACTAAGTATTTATAATGAAAATTTAAAAAATTTTGAGTTATCATTTTCTTTCAAGGGTACCGGAACAGCTATAATTGAAAAATTAAATAATAATGAATTAAATGATTACAAAAATATTAAAACTCGTGAAACTTCATTAAAGAATTTCTTAAGAAACTTATTAAGAAAAGATGGATAAAATTTCAGTTATTATTCCTTATTTTAAAAAAATTGCTTTTATTAAAAAATCATTAAAATCTGTTTTTAAACAAACCTATAAGAATATTGAAATAATAATTATATTTGATGACCAAAATCAAATTGAACTAAAAAGGATCAAATCACTTATAGACAAAAAACAAAAAGTTAAACTAATTTTAAATTCCAAAAATCTAGGTGCGGGTCTTTCAAGAAATAAAGGAGCTTATTTTGCAAAAGGAAAGTATTTAGCTTTTCTAGATGCTGATGATATTTGGAAGTCAAACAAGCTAAGTTGCCAATTAAAATTTATGAAAAAGTTAAATCTTAAATTTTCACACACTTCATATTTTATAATAGACCAAAAAAATAAAGTAATTGGTCGTAGGAAGGCTAAATATCTTCAAACATATAAAGATCTTTTAAATTCATGTGATATAGGTTTATCGTCAGTAATGATTGAAAGAAAATTATTTCTTAAAAACAAATTTTCAGCGAACAAGACTAAAGAAGATTATGTTGCATGGTTGAAAATTTCAAAAAAATATCCAATTTATGGTATTAATAAATATTTATCGTCCTGGAGAAAAACTAAAGGATCATTGTCATCAAATACAAACCAGAAAATAGTTGATGCCTTTGATATTTATTATAATAAGCAAAAATTTGGTATAATTAAATCAATATTTAGAGTTATAAATCTTTCATTTAACTTTTTAATTAAAAAATATTTATGATTAATTCATTTTACATATACATACTTTTAATATTTATACTTAACGAAGTAATATTACGGAAAAATTTTTTTTTTGATCGCATAGAATTCTCAAAACATAAATCATTTGTAAATTCAAAAAAAATTCCAACGGCTGGTGGCATATTTTTATTATCGTTTATATTAATTTTTTTTAAAAATTTGAGTTTGTTAAGTTTTTTCTATTTATTATTAATTTTTTTAGCAGGCTTGGGCTCAGATAGAGTTAAAAATTTTTCACCGAAATTAAGATTATTATTTCAAACAATTATAACTTATCTATTTTTGATCGATAATAATTTATTCATAATTGACGTAAGAATTGAAAGCGTTAATTTTTTATTAATTAATTTCCAGGAAATTTCTGTTATTTTTACTATTTTTTGTTTTATAGTTCTTGTAAACGGAACTAATTTTATAGATGGGACTAACCTTAATACAATAGGATATTACATTTTAGTATATTCTATAATATTTTACTTATCAAATAAGTATAATTTGGATTTAAAATTTGTTTTTCATAAAAAAATAATTTTATTTTTAATATTTTTATATATTTTAAATTTTTTAAACAAAACTCAACTAGGCGATTCAGGATCATATTTAATAGGTTTTTTCACCGCTTTTTATATTATAGAATTTGTTAATTCGAATAATCTTGTTTCACCTTACTTTGCAGTTTTACTTTTGTGGTATCCATGTTTTGAAAACTTATTTTCTATTTTGAGAAAAATTTATCAAAAAAAAAGTGTATCTTCAGCAGACAATTTCCACTTACATCATAGTATTTATTTGCTTTTAAAAATTAAAAATTTTAAATTTCCCAATAATTTAACTGGTCTTTTTATTAATTTAATTAATTTTTTAATATTAATATTAGGTGCAATTTATTTCAACTCAACTATTAAAATTATAGTAATTATCTCAATAAGTATTTTTGGTTATATATTAATTTATAATTTTTTGATAAGATATACGTTGTCTAAAAAATTTATCAAAAATATAAAATAAAGTTACTAATATTTTTTAGTATAGTAAAAAATTAAACTTAAATTTATAAAAAAGATTGTTGCACCAAAACTTGTAAAAAAACTTCCTGTGGGAATTAAAGGTATTAAATGCACAGTAAAAAACAGACCTACACTAAGTAAAATTAAATTTTTTGATCTTATGTATGAATTTATTACACGGTAAAGAACATATATGAAAAATGATATAAAAATTATTAAGCCTAAAATTCCAAGTTCTGAAAGAAATTCAAAGTAATACTGATGTGGATGAGTGCTGCAGCCAACACGGATAGTTTTATCGTCTTTAAAATATTTATCAATTGATACATCTTTACAGGCTTTTCTAAATGTTTTAATTCCACTTCCAAATAACTTATGTTTTTTAAATATTTCTATACTTGTTAGATAGTGAGGCCCGTAATTTGAGAGAATAATGAGATTGAATGGTTTTTTATCCTCAATATTTTTATTCATATTTTGAATCTCTTTCACAAATCTTTGGTTTACGGTATCAATAAAATAAATACTTCCTGAAAAAATACCAACGAAGATTGTTAAGATTAAAATTTTTAATTTAATTTTAATAAATGGATAAAATAATAAAAAAAAGAAAAGAATTAATGACCCTCTAATTATATTTGCTCTTTCATTTGTTAATACTAAAACTAATAAATAAATTATAAAAAAAAAATACAAAGAAATTTTTTTAGGATTTTTACTTAAATAAAATGCAAAAGTTGGTAAAAAAAAGCCAATTAATAAATGTGCAACTTTAAGCTCATCCTTAAAAAATCCTGAAAGTCTTGCATCCCACGGACTTTTAAAACCCAAAATATTTTGACCGAAAAAAAATTGAAAGTATAAATCAATTATAGTTATAACTAGTGTAATAAACCAAATTTTAAAAATAATTCTTATATTTTCTGAGTTATGGGTTAAGAAATAATTTATAGAGAGAATTAATAATGGGTATTTTATAAAAAAAATTGACCTATTTAAGCTTAATACAGAGTCTATAGAAAAAAATAAGTTTATTAATAAATATATCCATAAAAAAATTAAAAAATAAATTATTGGATCATCAAACTTAATTATAATTTTATTTTTTATTGAAAAGAAAATAAACAATAAAATTAATAACACATTTATAATTTCTGATACAAGAGTACCTAATATTAAAGCTAAGGGATAGAGCCCTATAAGCCATAAAGGCATTAATTTTTCAATTTTCATTTTTTTTAAAAATTATATTTTTTTTTGATCTTAATTATGCTTCTGCAAACATGATTTATATCTTTTTGAGATGTATCTAATCCTGATGGAACATAAAAACCATATTTACTTATATATTCAGAGTTAGGAAACTTTCCTTTAAATTTTAAATTATATTTTTTAAAAACATCTTGTTTATTCATTGGCCAGAAAAAACTTCTAGTTTCAACTTTATTTTTTTTTAATTCTTCTCTAAATTTTTCAGCTGTTATTTTTTTATTTAGAATTAATATACCAACAACCCAATAAACATTTTCTAGATTTTTTATTTTTGGTTTTTGAACATAGATATTACTTAATTTGCTTAATTTATTATAATAACTTCTACCTATTTTTTTTTTCTTTCGAATTATTTTGTCAATTCTATTAATTTGATTTAGCCCCAAAGCTGCTTGAAGATTGGTGTACCGATAATTCCATCCAATATCATAATGATTAAATCTATTTTTTTTTCCAAAACATAAATTTTTATAATCGAATATTTTATCTTTAAACCTTTTATTGCTTGTTAAAACCATACCACCTTCTCCAGTGGTTATGTGTTTGTTAGAATAAAAACTAAATATACTTAGATCTCCAAAGCTTCCACAATATTTACCTTGGAATTTGTGACCTAACATTTCTGCAGCATCCTCAATTAATACAAGATTATATTTCTTACAAATTTTTTTAATTTTATCTATCTCAATTGGATAACCATAAATATGAGTAGCTAATATTGCTTTAGTTTTTTTTGAAATTTTTTTTTCAATCAAGTTAATTTTCATATTCCAATTATAAAAGTCACAATCAATTGGAATTGGTTTAGCACCCAATTTAATTACAGATATCGCTGAAGAAATAATCGTAAAATTTGGTATTATAACCTCATCATCTTTTTTTAAATTTATTACTTTAAAGGCTATATCTAGTGCTGCTGATCCACTTGATACCGAAGAACAATATTTTTTTCCAATCAATTTTTTAAATTTATTTTCAAATTCGGTAACTTCAGGTCCAGCTGACGAGATCCAATTATTATTTAATGCTGAAATTAATTTTTGTTTATCACGTTCTTCTAGTTTGAATTTATTTACACGTATCATGTGATTTTAATAAACTTATCTTCCACATTCGCAAATACTTTCTTATCTGCCTTTGTATTGTAAGGTCCTTGTTTAACTTCTATCATTTCAACATTGTTAAGAACTTTAAAACCATGACCACCATTATTTAAAATTATAATATCGTTTTTTTTTATGATTTTACTAAATAA
>MDTG01252430.1_pt1 | contig 12927 bp, 12 predicted proteins | sample 811421 | NCBI WGS metagenome assembly MDTG01 (sample SAMN05326645, study PRJNA326480) | marine metagenome | isolation source: seawater | place: Pacific Ocean: South East | collected 2011
GAAATCTGCACCAGTGTGGACACCAAAAAAAATTGCAATTGCAACAAAAGATTGGTTTAAATATCTTAAATGAAAAATAAATTTTTAAAAATAGAAGAGATTAAAAAAAAAGTATCTGAGCTTAAAAAAAAAAAATTAAAGATTGTTCATTGTCATGGAGTTTTTGACATTGTTCATATAGGTCATATTAAACATTTAAAAAAAGCAAAAGACCAGGGAGATATATTAATTGTTACTGTGACTTCTGATAAATTTGTTAACAAAGGTTCAAATAGGCCAATTTTCAATCAAAAAAAAAGATTAGAATTCTTATCTGAGTTAGAAAGTGTAGATTTCGTTTGTTTAAGTAATTTTGCTAGTGCCACTAATCTTATTAAACTTATTAAACCCAATATTTATGTTAAAGGTCAAGATTATAAAAATTCTAAAAATGACAAAACTGGTAAAATAAACTTTGAGACACAATTAATTAAAAAATTTGGTGGTAAAATCGTATTTACTCATGAGGAAACATTTAGCTCAAGTAATATAATCAATGATAATTTTTCTTATGTTGGTGATCAATTAGAATTTTTAAGATCTATTTCAAAAAAATATTCCTTGGACTATATAGAAGAAGTTTTTAAAAAGATTAGTAAGCTTAAAGTTCTTGTGATAGGTGAGACAATAATAGATCAATATAATTTTTGTGAAGCTTTAGGTAAATCAGGAAAAGAACCATATTTGGCTATGAAGGATATTAATTCAGAAAATTACTTAGGTGGTGCAGCTGCAATCGCAAATCATTTAGCTGATTTTGCAAAAAAAATTAAATTGATTAGTGTTGTTGGTGAAAAAAATGAATATAAAAATTTTATTCAAAAAAAATTAAATAAAAAGGTTAAAACTTTTTTTTTTAAAAAAAGTAAAAGCCCCACAATTTTAAAAAAAAGATTTTTAGACAATGTTAACAAAACAAAACTTTTCGGGATTTATTCAATCAATGATGATATTTTTAGCCCAAAAGAAGATACCAAAATTAAAAAATATATTGATAAAAATATTAAGAATTTTGATTTAATTATTGTATCAGATTATGGCCATGGATTTATATCTGAAACCTCAGCAAAAAAAATTAGCAAAGCAAAAAAATTTGTCACCCTAAACGCTCAAATTAATGCATCAAATATTGGTTATCACAGTTTACAAAATTATAAGAATATTGGTGCAACTATTATTAATGAGACAGAAGTAAGACACGAAATGCGAAACAAAAATGAGAACATAAAATCTTTATCTTTGAAATTGCAAAAAAAAATTAAGACAAAAAATTTAATTGTTACTCGAGGAAAAAATGGAGCGATAATATTTAATAACAAAGATAAGAATATTATTGAGTGTCCAGCTTTTGCAAATATAGTTATCGATAAAGTTGGAGCAGGTGACGCAATGCTTTCAATTCTTTCCATGCTTATAAAAGTTGGAACACCTAGTGATTTGGCACTTTTATTAGGATCTTTTGCAGGTGTTTACTCAGTAGAAACTATGGGTAATAGCTACTCATTAAATAAAAAGATTTTTTTAAGACATTTAGAATTTGCTTTAAAATAAACAAGATTAAAATAATTTAATTAAGAACTTTGATGGAAGATAAGATAATATTTTTGTTTATATCAATAATCACATCGATATTGATAAATCTTTTAGTTTTAAAATTTTTTAAAAGAAAAATTTTCGTTATTGAATTACTTATTTTTCTTGTTATTTTCATTATTTTTTTCATACTAATTAATAAATCCTTTTATAATTTTTTTGAAATGATTTTCTATTTCTCTATATTTATAAGCACATTAGGCACTTATACATTTACTATGATAATGATGTTTGAAGGAAGTCCTAGCCTAAATATCTTATACCAAATAAAAAAGAATAAAAAAGTAAATAAAAAAAAAGTTTTTGATACTTTTAAAAAAAATAATTTTTTTAAGTCAAGATTTAATGATCTAAAAAAAAAGAGATATATCGTTATAAAAAAAAATAAAATATATCTTGAAAATGGAAAAAATTGGCTAGTTAGTTTTTTTGTAAATCTTGAAAAAATGCAGAGAAATAAAGACAATGGATAGTAATTTTATAAATGAATTTTTTATATTACTTTTTAGCTCCACAACCTATCTAGTATTTTATTTTATTTTTTGTTTAAAATTAAAATTTTTAAAATCAATAACTTTTTCATTCATCTTAACTTTGATAATTTTTTTTATTTTAAGTATTCAATATACAGATTTTAATTATTTATTTTTATTTTCATTATTCGGGTTACTGAATATAATATATATATTATCTATAATAATTTATACTCCCAAAAGTTCTATTAGATTTAAAATTTTGAACATTCTTTATGATAACAATAAGGGCATATCATATAAAAAATTATCTAATAAGTATAATGATCAAATAATTTTAAAAAAAAGATTTGAAAGATTAATTGATTCTAAAACAATTGTTCTTAAGAAAAATACTATTATAATATCAAGCTTAAAAGGGAAGATAATAATTTTTTTGTATATGATTTTAAAAAAAATAGTTTAAGAAAAGATATTAGATGTATTTAATTAGAAAATTAATTAATAATAATTTCTTTTTTTTTTCAATAATAATTTTTTCATTTATAATATTAAATTTTATTTTTTATCATCTATATATACAGAAATATCCAAACTATATTGATCAAGATGGCAATTTAATTATTGCACAATTAACTCATGCTTATGCTGACATAGTAGATAATTTAGTTGCGAATAAAGGATATTATTCAAATTTTTTTGATATCGAGATAGATTTTTTTGTTGGAAGATTACCTTTCGTTCCATATATTTTATATTTCATATACAGTTTTATTAGTCAAAAGTATTTTTTAATAATATTGGTTAAAAATCTTTTATTATTTTCAATATTATTATTTTTAATGAAAAAAACTATTAAAGATAATTTTTTAATAATGGTGCTTGCTTCTCTTATTTTGGCTATACCTTTTAACACGCAAATATTGCTTATGATTGTCCCAGAGGAAGGATATATAACCTATTTTATTCTATCATTGTTTATTGTTTTCATTTCTGATTTAAAACATAGGATTAATATAATTTCATTAATTCTTATCTGTCTTTTTTTTATTAAAGGCTCACTTTGTTTTTTTATTTACACAATTGTGTTTTATATTTTGATAATTGAAAAAAAAAAGACTCCATTTATAGCAATATTTTTATGTTATATTTTATGGTCTTCTTACGCTTTTATAAAAACAAACAAAATTATTTCTCCTATATCACTTGTTTCTATAGGTGGAATAACTTTAGCATCGGTAAATAATGATAAATTTAACTCAACTTACCCCTATATAAGTCCCGATACATTGTATCCTTATATTTTAGATAAGCATCGGGAAGAATACAAAAAATTTAATAATGAGTTTGAAATTGATAAATATTTTAAAAATTATACAACAAGTTATATAAAAGATAATAAAAAAGAATTTATGTTATCTTTTGTAAAAAAATTAAAAATTATTTTTTTTAATATAAAAAAAGATGCTAAACTTCCTTCTGATGAAGATTACAAAAAATTGAGATATTCAAATATATTGAATTTAATTTTTCTCTATTTTGCAGCATTTATTTTTATTAAAAAATTTTTTGAAAATGATTTTGGTAAAAAAGAAATTTTTTTAGTGTTATTTTTTATTAGTTACTTTTTCCCTTTTTTTGTTGGTATGGTTTATACAAGACATGTTGTTCCTTTTTACCTAATTTTAATTATTTATATTTTTTTTGAATTTATTAAACCTAAAATTCAAAGAGTAATAAATAAGTTTTAATAAATCTATGAAAACTAATTTGCATTGTTTAATATTCAATGAAGTCGATTTATATTTTTTTTTCTGCATAAGAATAAAGCTTTGACTACTGTCAATTTTCAAATCTAAAAGAAAACTTTTAATTATTATTTCTGCACTTATAAAGAAAGAATTTGAAAATAGATTTAATTCTTTAACTTTTTTTTTCTTAATCATTAATAGTCCATTTAGATCAATAATGTTAATTGGAAAAAGCAAATATAATAAAAATTTATATATTTTAGATAAAATTATTCTAACAAAGGGTCTTGAAGACATTTTCTCTCTTTGAAAAATAATGAGGTCATTATTAAAATTAATTTTTTTTATTATATTTTTTTTTAAAAATTGACATATTTTTGCCTCGCCATCACCTGGTATATATAAACAATAACTATTTCTGGACAAATTGTATCCTTTTCTGAGTGTTTTTGCCCATCCAAAATTTTTTTTATTTTTGAATAAAAACAATTTCTTTTTTAAATTTGATCTATTTGATTTTATAAAATTTCTGCAAATTAGATTCGAATTGTCATAAGAACAATCATCAATGAATATATACTCATCTATCAATTTATTACTTTTTTCAAATTTAGAAATATCTTCAAAAATTTTTTTTAATTCTTTCTCCTCATTATAAAAAGGTATTATTAATGAAATTTTTTTTTTCATTTGAAAATTACTTAAATTTTTTTAGATCAATATTTGGCCAAAGAACAGAATCTTCAAAACTAATCTTTTCAATTTTGATTTTTAAATTAAAGATCTTATTTATCTTTAAAATTATGTCATTTTTATTTACGTAATGTCTTTTCATCAATTTTGGTGATGAGGGGGCTGGAGAAAAGTTTGATGAGACTTTGTATATTTCTTTATTTTCCAGTTTAATTGCAATTTCAGAACAAACTCCACTTAAAACTCCAAATTCAAATGATGAGCCATCTATTAATAAAATTTTTTTAAATTTATTAATATATTTTAAATCTTTTTTTAAAAATCTTTTTTTGGCAGGAAAATATGAAAAATTAATTATACTTGCAAAAATATTTTTTTTTTGAAGTATTTTTCTTGCCTGAAGTGCTATTGGCAATGTTTCGGCATATGTAATAAATAGAATATCTTTTTTTTTTGAGTCAAAAATTTTAGTTGTATCAATCTTTTTAATATTCTTTGGAATTTTAAATTCCTCCTCAAGTAGGTTTAGGTATCTATGCTCGAGTAAAATTGATGGTGTGTTTGATTTTGACATGTAAAGATTTTGTTTATAGGCTTCGTAAGGGGTTGCTGGTATAAAGATATCAATTTCAGTGCATTGCATCATTGCGGTATGGTAATTAGCTGTATGTTGTGGTCCATTCCCCCATTGTCTACCGATCTGAATTCGAAATTTTGCTGGGCAAGGATAATTTCCTCCAAACATATAATTCCACCTTCCTGCTTGTGTTAAAATTTGATCGAATGCAAGTAAAGCAAACTCAACTCTTCCATACACAATAGTTGGTTTAAAACCCCTTGTAGCCATACCAACAACAAGACCTGTACTTGATAATTCAGAAACAGGTGTTTCAAAAACTTGTTTTGGAAATTTTTCAATAAAACCTACACCTTCATTAGTCACTTCCAACCCAAATAAAATAAATTTTTTATTTTCTTTTAAAGCTCGTAGAGTTGAAAATTTAATTGCTTCACTAAATTTCATTAAATTTTTCTCAATTTGATTGATTTAAATACTTTATAAAAAACAGTGTTATATTTTTTTTTAATTATATTTTCAAAGGTAATAATTTGTTTTTCTTTTAAGCCAAGTTTAAGCAAGTCTTTTTTAATTATATTTAAAGGATCTTTTTTTTGAATTTCAAGAAATTCTTTTTTCCTATATTTTGCATTTTGATCTTTGAAGCTAATTTCATGACCACTATGTTTTGCAAATCTTAGACAGTCTAAATGCAAAACACCTACACAATTTTTTTTTAATATTTCTTGCCTCATTTGATTAGTGGCTTCAAATACTTTTGAAAAATTTTGGCCATCAGTTCTTTTATACAGGGTATTAAATCCTTTTTTAATCAAACCTTTTAGATTATAACCGGCAACTTTCCTTTTAATATTATCACTTTCAACCGCATATTTGTTGTCCTCTATAACAACTAATAACGGCAGCTTATAAAGACCTGCTAAATTAATTGCCTCATAAAATGAACCTTCTTCTGCTGAGCCATCACCAATAAATACTGTTGTCAGTCTTTTATTATTTAAATGTTTTTCGCCCATTGCTATTCCGCTTGCTATTGGTAAAGAGGATCCCAATATTGGAACAGATCCTAAAAAATTGACCTTCTTATCAAGCATGTGCATTGAACCACCGAAACCTCTGCAACAACCTCTTTTGTCACCAAAAATTTCGTAAATCATCTTTGATAAATCTCCATTTTTTGCCAAATAATGAGCATGAGATCTATGATTTCCAAAAAAAATATCTTTTTTTTTTACCCCCAAAGCAACACCAACAGCGCATGCCTCTTGACCAATAGATAAATGTAAGAAAGATAAGATTTTATTTTCTCTAAATTCTTTTGCTATATTTTCTTCTATGACCCTTATCTTGATCATTAGCTCATAAGCTTTATTTAAAATTTTTTTATTCAATTTCATTTTAAGAAGTTAATGAGTACCCTTCCAGTTTTGCCTTTAAGAATGAGGTCAATTCCATAGTTAATTTCATTTAATCCAATTTGGTGTGTAATTAGTTTTGATAAATAACTATAATTTTTTTTAAACAAAATTATTAATTTTCTATAATCAGTTTCAGGATTAAATCCACCGCCATCTGAAGAAATTATCTTTATATTGTCTTGAGGTGGATTAAACAATCTAAGAGGATTTTTTATTCTTAATAAACTATTTAACTTTGGTTGCCCAACAAGAATTAATTTTCCATCTTTATTTACAAAATCAAAACCTTTTTCTATATTTTTTGTATTCCCGGTGGTGTCAATTACTAAATCAAATTTTTTTTTTTTAATTTTTTTCAAATTTTTTAAATTTAAATACTCAAGATCCATTTTTTTTGTTATATTTTTTTTATAATCTGATTTATCAATTAGGATCACTTTTTTAAATTTCTGAATTTTTGCTATAGATGCAAGACTAAGACCAATTCCACCTGCTCCAAAAATTAAAATTTTACTGTTTTTTGCATAATTTGTTTCTTTATTTAAAATTCCCCAAGCCGTTGGAAATGCACATCCTAAAAGTGGTGCAATTTTAGTATATTTTTTAAATCGATTTACTTTTGTGAGGCGATTTTCTGATACAACCGCATAAGTTTGAAAAGTGGTGAGCAGACCTGCATTTATAACACCATTTTTACTGAGGTATGAAGTTGGTTTTGAATTTGTTCCCTTTGATTTCCTCCAGTGCATTATTACCTCATCATTGACACGAATTTTCTTAACTGAACTATGTTTCTTAATTATTTTCCCATATCCCTCATGACCTAAGCAATGTGGTATCCATTTATCTTTCCCTGTTTTTCCTAATAATTCTCCAATCTGAGCTCCACAAATTGAGGTAGAATATAATTTTACTAATAGTTGACCTTTTTGAAGATTTTTTTCTGGAGCTAAATTTAAGAGCGATAACTTTTTTCTCTGTTTAGTTAATACAGCAGCATTTATATATTTATTATTTTCGTACATTAATTCTATATTTTATAATTTATAAACAAATTTACCTTCTCTATTATATTTGCTCTTATTAATGTAAAAATCCTTTTTTATTAAAAACTGCCTTAAATGTTCTAAGTATAATAATTATATCAAAAATTATATTTTTTTTTTTTAAGTACTCATACTCTAAAGCAATTTTTTCATCTAAAGATATCATATCTCTTCCATTAATTTGAGCATAACCAGTAATACCTGGTTTAAGTTTATCAATGCCTAAATTTTTTCTTTTTTCTAATAATATTTTTTGTGAAGGAACTGCTGGCCTAGGCCCTACTATAGTCATTTTGCCAAAAATAACTGTTATAAATTGTGGCAACTCATCAAGACTATATTTTCTTAATATTTTTCCTACTTTTGTTATTTTTTGTTCTGGATTTTTGAGTTCACTAGATTCTACAATTTCTGTGTTTAAATGCATTGTTCTAAATTTTGGCATTAAGTATATTGATCCATTAACACCTACTCTTTGAGATAAAAAAATAGCAGAACCTTTTGTTTCATACTTTATTAAAATTATTATTAATATCATCAAAGGAGATATAAACACAATTATTAAAAAACAAATTAATATTTCAAATATTCTTCTCATTTTTTATTTTACTAAATGCTTTTTACTAAATAATAAAAATATCAAATAGAAAATGATTACTATCGATAAAACAATTATTTTACTTTCTATTAGGTAATATAAAATTATATGAAAAATAATAAATGTTTGTATTAATAAATAAGCAATATTTTTGTTATACTTTCTAATTAATAAATGATGAATGTGATTTAGATCGGGTGCAAATGGATTCTTTCCATTCATAATTCTAACCAAAAATAATCTAAACATATCTAGGCCGGGCAATGCTAGAAAAATAAAAATTTCTTCTGGCCGCAATATATTATCAAATTTATATGATTTTATAATAATATAAGAAATTAAAAATCCTAAGATTTGAGTTCCATTATCGCCTAAAAAAGCTTTATTTGAAAAATTATAGAATAAGAAAAAAATTAAAGATAAAATAATAATAAATGATAAAACAACATATGAATTTTTAAAAATAAAAATAGAAAAAATTAATATACAGTAAGTTCCAACTTGTAAATTCATTCCATCAAACATATTAAGTGCATTAATAAAAAGAAGGAAGCATAGTATAGTAAAAAAATATGATACATTTCTTAAATCAATTGGATTTTCTAAAAATGTAAAAGATAATTCTTTAATTACTAGATTTTCATCTATTAAGATTATTAATAAAATTATGAAAAAATTTATTAAAATTTTTTTATTCGCACCTAGATTAAATTTATCATCATATAAACCCAATAAAAAACAAAAAATAAGACCAATAAAAAACGCAAAATACTCTCTGGTGTTTGAAAAATATTCATAAATAGATTTTTCAAAATCTATTTGGTAATCTAATAAAATAAATAATAAAATATTATAAATTAATAAAAGACCACCAATTAAAGGTACGGGATTTTTTTGAAACTTTCTTCTTCCGTCGTTATAATCATACAATTTTATCCTTTTATTAATAAAATCATAAAAAAATAAAATAGGAATGTTTGCTATAAAAAAAATAACAACTATTTTTTCATACATAAAATTTTTTTATTTTTATAATATATAATAAGGATCCAAGTGGATAATATATAATTATAGATAGCCAATTATTGAAAAAATTACCAGAAGGAAGAATTGGGAATAATGTTATAAAATAACTTGATAATAAACATAAACCAAGGTCACTTATTAGCTGTTTTTTATATTTAATCTGATTATAAAAATTCTTTAAGAAAAGATATAAAATTGAAAAGAAAATGCCTGTAATAAATAAAAATCCAAAAATACCGGTTTCTGCTAGCATTTGTGCATAAAAATTATGAGGATGAGTTGTACAAGCATTCTCGGCAATAAAATTTGCTTTTTTTGAACAGTAAAATCTAAACATTTTAGCTCCATGGCCTAAAATAGGTTTTTCTTTAAACATATTAAGCGAAATTAAATAGTGACCCTCATATGTTTTGCTAAATAAAATCAATCTTTCACTTTCAGCAGTTAGCCCAAGTTGCTTTAGCGTTGTATCAACAATCCTATTTTTGATGTCATTATTAGAAAATATTATAATCGCAGAAACTATAAAACTAAAAATTAAAGGTAATATTAATATTTTTCTTAAATTAATTGATGAAATAAAAATAAAAATTATACATAAAATAAATAAAGCTAATGCAGTTCTTTCGCCACTAAGTAAAATTATTATAAAAGAAATAATAATTAATAATGTAATGATTATTTTTATTCTACTTAAAGAATTTTTAAAATTAAAAAGAACTAAAAAAAGTAAAAAAGGGAAAAATCTTGCGGTATAACTTCCTAAAATTTCATCATCGCCAAAAAAACTTGTAATTCTAAAATTATTTCCAAAATTATTATTTATACCTATTAAATTTTCTCCAAAATTATATTGGTAAATACTATCAATAAATAGAACAGAATAAATAAATAAAAATAAGTATACAGCGTAGTGTAATATTTTTTTTCTTTCACATATAAAATAATAAGCTGCTAAAGAAAAAAGTCCAAACCTAAAATAAAAGAAACCGCTTTTAAATGAACTGCTATTAAAAGAAAATATAGACACTAAACTTACGATCAAACAAAACGTTAAAAATGAAAAAAAAATTTTATTTTTAAAAATTTTTAAATTTTTACGTAGGTAGATTAATAAAATAAAATTTAAATTGATAATTACTAAAAATAAATCTGGAATAAATGGACCCGATATAAGAGACAAAGGAATTAAAAATAATAAAAAAGTTGAAAAACTTATTATTTTATTTTGAAAATTAGATGTAATCATTTTATGATATATTGAAGCAATTTATATGGAAATCTTAATAAAATTAAAAACCAGTTTGTATAAAGATTATTTTGTTTAAAAGATTTAATTATCTCTTGTGAAGAAATAAAATTACTTTTTATTGAGTGTGAACTTTTTCCACCAGATTCCATTATTATATAATTTTCGTTTATTATTTTTGATATTATTTTATATTTTAGAAAAATTCTTAAGAAAAACTCAAAATCTCCAGCAATTTTATATTCTTTTTTATAAAGTCCATAGTTAGCATAAACATTTTTTTTTATAAATGTGGAAAGATGTGGAGGAGAAAATCCTATGCGCAACATCCATTTTTTAAAACTTTTTGCTCCATATTTTCTTAAAATTTTATCTGATCCTTTTTTATTAATTATTGTATTTCCTATTAAACATTCTAAATTAGAATTTATATTAAAATGACTCACTACTTTTGAGATAGTATCATTATTAAAAAAAATATCATTTGAATGCAAAATGCATATGATTTCACCAGTTGATTTCTGAATACCCTTATTTATAGCATCGTAAATACCATCATCCTTTTCTGATGAGTAAAAATTAATATATTCTTTATATTTATTAATTAAATTAGTTGTATTGTCAGTAGAGCCACCATCAATTACTAAATATTCATAATCGGTATAATTTTGTGATATCACTGATTTAATAGTTTTTTCTATTGTATTCTCACTGTTATAACAAACTGTAATTACTGAGATTTTCATTAAGATCTACTTATTAAATAGTTTTCAATGACTAACAAATCCATCTCTGTTCTATCAAAACACTCAACTGCTTCTATTGGATTATTTACAATAGGTTCGTTCTCGTTAAAAGATGTATTTAATATTATAGGAACATCTGTGATTTCATAAAATGATTTTATTAAATTGTAATATTTTAGATTATTTTCTTTTTTTACAGTCTGAAGCCTACCAGTCCCATCAACATGTGTGATACCTGGAAGCATATTTATCTTTTCTTTTTTTATTGGGTGAACTTCAGACATAAAAGGAATTTCATTTTCAATTTCAAACCATTCTTTAGTTTTTTCATAAAGAATTGAAGGTGCAAAAGGTCGGAAACTCTCTCTTCTTTTAATTTTTGAATTAATAATATCTTTAATATTAGGATTTCTTGCATCCGCTAAAATAGATCTATTGCCTAGGGCTCTAGCGCCCCATTCTGTTTGTCCTTGAAACCACCCAACTATTTTTGACTCAGATAATTTTAATGCCACATATTTAAAAAGTTCTCTATCATCAATATATTCTGCTTTATATTTTTTAACAATTGGATTGTTATTAAGAAAATCTTTAATATAATTTTCATCATATTTTGAACCAAGATAAGCATAATTTTTAACTTCTATTGAATTTTTAAAATTTTTATTTATATAGACACACGCCGATCCAACAGAACCGCCAGCATCTCCTGGATTAGGTGACACATATAAATTTTCAAAATTTGTATTTTTAATAATTTTTCCATTAGCAACCGAATTCATTGCACAACCGCCAGAAATAGTTAAATTTTTAATTTTATATTTTTCATAAAGATTATTTAAAAAATTAAAAAAAGTATTTTCATATATTTTTTGTGCTGACTTTGCTATATCCATATGCCTCTGATTAATTTTTTCGTTAATTTTTCTATCATTTCCAATTAATTCAGATAGCTTTTGAGTGTATAGATCTTTGTATTGAATTTGACCATTTAAAATATTTTCAATAATGTTTTCATTCTGATGAATAAAATAATCTAAATTTAATTCAAAACCTTTTGCTGTATTAAATAATAATTTTGAAAGTTCTCTTTCATATGTTGGTTTTCCAAATGAGGATAAGCCCATTACTTTATATTCATCACCATAATTTTTGAAACCAAGAAATTGCGTAATTGCTTGATAAAAAATACCCATTGAATGTGGAAAATAAATTCTACCATCTATGTGCAACTTATTATTACTACATATTCCCCAGGCAGAACTTACAAAATCTCCAAAGCCATCAACTGATACATTTAACGACTCGTTGAATGGACTAAAATAAAGAGATGACGCAATATGTGCTTCGTGATGATCAATATATTTAATTTTACCCTTAAATTTCTTATCTAAATCTATTTTAGAAATAAGTTTTTTTAAGGATATTTTTTTTTTAATATTTTTTATACTTCTGGATGCAAGTCTTAATCTTTTAATATTTTTAAAAGTATAATTTATTTTTTTTAGTAAAGAAAAAAATGGGTTAGAATTGATAGTTATTATATCTAAATTAGAAATGTCTATTTGCGCCTCTTTTAGACAGAAATTTATAGAATTAATTGGGAAATCTGAAGTGTGCTTAACTCTTGTAAATCTTTCTTCCTCAGCCGCCGCTAATAAAAAACCATTTTTAAAAATTGCCGCCGAAGTATCAGAGTGAAGATAATTTATTCC
>MDTG01349044.1_pt1 | contig 12927 bp, 13 predicted proteins | sample 811421 | NCBI WGS metagenome assembly MDTG01 (sample SAMN05326645, study PRJNA326480) | marine metagenome | isolation source: seawater | place: Pacific Ocean: South East | collected 2011
ACGTTGATAGGCTGGGTGTGGAAGTGCGGTAACGCATGTAGCTGACCAGTACTAATAGCTCAATTGGCTTGATTTATGCACTGAAAAAAATTTTAATTTGAATATAGAATATTAGTTAGTTCAATCTTTTAAATCCAGAATGACATACTGGTCCTTTTAAAACAGACTTAATACTTACTTCATCATTTTGTATTTTATTTATAAACTTGAATATTTTATTAAGTTTTTTTTCATAAAGCCTGATTACTTTATTGTTATGTGATATGGAAACATAGGTTGTATTAGCACCTAAAATTTTTTCATTTAATAATTCTTGCGTAATTATTGTTTTTAATTGAAGCCAGTTATTATCAATAATAATGTAGCTAGGGCATGCATCTAGGCCAGATATTTGAGTCTTAATTTTATTCTCCTTAGATAATCGATGTATCATTTTTTTAATTTTTCTTCCTTGGTTTGAAATTATTTTCCACGACTCCATTTTTTCCATTAATTCTAAAGTTTTTAAAGCTGCAACATATCCTGATCTTTCAGTCCAAAAAGTACTACTTATAAAACTTGTCTGAGCATTTTCCATAATTTCTCGTTTACCCAAAATTGCTGTTATAGGGAAACCATTTCCAAGTGCTTTACCTAAAATACATATATCAGGTTTGACTTTATATTTTAAATGCAATCCACCAAAAGTTTCTCTAAAACCGCTTGTACATTCATCAAAGATTAAAACAATCTTTTTTTTTGTAGCAAGTTTTCTTACTTTCTCCAAAAAATTATTTTTTGGAGGAATATTTCTAAAGATTTCCATTTTAATAGCACCAATTTTGTTATTTGAGCAAATTTTTTCTAATTCATCAAAATCATTAAAATTAAAAGGATAGACTGTATTTTTTAAATTTTTGGGGACACCATTTGTTGATAATCCAGGTAAAAGATGATTTTTAAGAATACCATTTGAAATTTTATTATTTAGATTTGCAGATAAATACCAATCATGCCAGCCATGATAACCACAAATTGCAACCTTATCTCGTCCACTTGAAGCTCTAGCTAATCTTACCGCGATAGCATTGGCTTCACCACCAGTTCTTGCGTATCTGATCATGTCTAAATGTTTATGCATATCAATTAGCTTTTCACTTAAAAGAATTTCCTCTGAACAGTTTAAGGAAGACATGTTACTACTTTTTATCGTTTTGATTACAGAATTATCTACAATGCTATTGCTATATCCAAGAATATTAGTACCAACACTCATTAAAGACATATCTAAATATTTTTTTTTCTCCAAATCCCAAACATAGCAACCTTTTGCTTTGCTATAATAAGTTGGCCATTGATTAGGCGCATACATTTCAGGTCTCTTCGATAATAGCATATTGCCACCAGGAATAATATTTTTAGCTCTTTTCCACATTTTTTGACCCAAGTTGAGATGCCCTCCTTCATTTCTGGCTATTGATGAATTAATTAAAAACAATTTTTTATTCTCTTTAAAAAGTTTGTTAATTTCTTCGATACCGAAATTTTTTTTATCTTTTAAATTAGAGTAGATAATATTTAGTTGCTTAAGATCTATCTTTTCATCTATTGTTAATCTTATTTTTGAGAGGTCATTTTTATATCTGAAATTAAATTTATTTAATGATTTGTCTTTTATAATAAATGGTGTCACATGCTCTCTATCGTTTTTAGTTTTTGCTTTTTGCCATGCTTTTTTTAAAACATTAAAACTAAAAACTTCGACATCCAAACCATCGGGAAATGTTGGTATGATAGTATTTGATACATAGTCATAATTTTTATTTTCATAAATATTTATTATTTGATCAATAATGTTTGGATCAATAAATGGACAGTCTCCACAAATTCTTACAACCATAGAAGCTTTAAATTTTTTAGCTGCTTTATAATATCTATCAAGTACATCATTTTCACTTCCAAGAAAAAAATTTATATTTCTTAATTTTTTTTTGATTTCAACATTTTTTTTATTATTTGGTATTGCTAAGATAATATTATTTATTTTTTTAGATTTCTTTATTCTATCTAATAAAAGTTCAATTACACTTTTATTTCCAATTTTTTGGATTATTTTTTTTGGGAACCTGCTTGAAGTTAATCTAGCTTGTACAATTGCAACTATATTTTTTTCCATAAGTAAGGTTTAATAATTTTGTTATTTTTTATATTTATTTTATCTATTTGACTATAGGTATTTTTTGACAGCTTTTTTTTTATTATGTTTATATTTTTTTTTAAATGAGTGAAAGAATCTATTCCAACAACTATATTGTCGATATCTTTTAAATTAAAAGCCCAACATAAGGATAATTCACCTAAATTCATTTTCTCTGTATTTGCGATTTCAGTTAGAAGTTTGTATTTTGCTTCAATATTTTTAAAATTTTTAAAAACAAATTTTTTGCTTTTAAAAAACAATCCTTGCAAAAAAATTGATCTTCCATGAATAAGTATTTTTTTTCTCTTCAAATTTTTTATAATGTCTTTATTTAAAAAACTTTTATCTAGAATATTCAATGGCACCTGAATAATGTCAGGTTTTTTATATTTAAGAATTTTATTTAACTGATTAACATTATATAAAGATACACCAACATATTTAATAAAGTATTTTTTTTTAATTTTTTTAATGATCTTATGAAAAGTAGGATTGAGATAATCCTTATAATTATGAGCTAAAATTATATTTGGTATACAGCCAAGCGATCTGATTGAATTAAAAAATTGATCTTCTAAATTTAAATTATTTTTAAAAGAATATTTTGTTATTACGTTAAACTTATTTTTTGTTTTCTTTAAATAATTGCCTATTTCATTTTCACTTTTTTCATATGCATTTGCGGTGTCCAAATATTTTATACCATTATTTTTAGAGTAATTTAATATTTTAAAAATTTCTGAAGATTTTATTTTTCCAATTTTATTTGAGATCCCATATTTCATTCCAAATTGTGCTGTTCCAATTACTATTTTTTTTGACATTTTTTAAATTTTATCTTTTTTATTTATTATAAGACTTAGTTCACTTTGTAATAAATTTAACTTTATATTCTTTGTATAAAAAAAATTAGTTTTATTTAATAATTGAGAAACCATTTTTTTATTTTGAAGAAATTTACTCATACACCTTTTAATTTTAAGAATGTTTATATTTCTATTGCTCCCCAAATAATGAATTATTCTCTTTTTTTTTAAGGCAAGTAAAGCTCTCTTTTGATTTAAAGCTGTACATATAACTACTGAAGGAATTCCCAAAAACAACCTTTCAGTTAGATTTATTCCCCCAGAACCAAATGAAAAATCAACGTTTTCCATAATCTTTAAAGTCGAATAATTATTGAGATTATAAAATAATTTAATATTTTTTTTATTTTTACAAAATGATTTAATATTAATGTAATTTTTATTTAATTTGCCAATTAGAATTTTAAATTTTAAATTAGTAAAGCTTTCTATAGCTTTGATAAATTTTAATGTTTCATTAGAAGGGTCTGAACTTCCAAAAAAAGCAAATATTTTTTTTATTTCTTTATTTTTTTTTTTATTTTTTTTTAATTTTTTAAAATTATAATTATTTATAAAATATCTATGACCTAAAAATAAAGTTGTGTCTGGATTAAGTTTTTTTATTTTTGACTTAGATTTATCATCTATAAAATTGTTATTTATATAGATATCGCAATTATGTTTTTTATGTATATGATCATCAATAACGATTAAATTATCAACAATTTTTTTTATCTTCCCTTTGGTATTTGAGCTCATTTTATAGTAATCAGAAATTATTATATTTATTCTTTTATTTTCAATTATTTTTTTAATTTTAGAAAAATTCTGTATTTGATCTAATTTTATATAAATAAATTTATCTTTTTTAAGTATTTTTATGAAATTTTTATTTAATTTATTTGAGATAAAAAAAATTTTTTTTTTTTTTATTCTTAAGGTTTTTGCTAAATTGTAACATCTCCAAAAATGCCCTCCACCAGCCTTGTAGTTTGAGTCAAATATCAATCCAATATTATTCATTTAATAATATGTTTTTTTATATAAATTTTTCTATTTTTTAGTTTAATAAATGCATTTGGATATGGATCATCAAGCATTCGAATTTTATTATGAATATACTCTGCTGATTTAGTTTTTATCTCTTTTAATGTAATTTCACTATCCTCAGGCTTTCTTCTTTTGTAAAAAGTTGCTTTACGATGATTTTGTTTTTTAATTTTAATATTTTTTTGATTCAAAATTTTTAAAGAACCTTCAGTTCCTAACGATATTATTCTATTGAAAATTTCATCTAAGCTTCCACTTAGATTTAATTTTTTTTGAAAATAAATATCCCCACCGTCTAATATTTCATTTATCTTAAATATTGTAACTGCTGATGTTTTTTCACCATTAATAATTTGATTTTGAATTGGACTACCCCCTCTATATTTAGGAAGTGGTGATGGATGAAGCATGAAACAATTAAACTTGTTGTAAATTTTCTTTTTTATAATCCAACTCCATCCATAAAAAAGAATTATTTCAGGCTTAAGTTTTAAAATTTTTTCATTTAAAAGTTTTTTTTTAAAGTGAAAATAAACTTCTTTTTTTTTTGATCTTTTCAAATTTTTGTAGATTTTAATCGCCCAATCTCTATATCCAACACATAAAATTTTCATTGTGAGAATAGTCTTATTATTTTAAATGCTTCAGCGAACTTATTATGTGACTGTATTCCTCTATAACTTGCCAAACCTTTTACTCCTTCAGCACTTCTAGGATGAGGATATTTCCCTATTTCTGATTTGTACCTGTTTAACGCTTTTATTTTATATTTTATTTCTTTCTCTATATTGATAAACAAATTTGGTTCAAATATTTTGCTATATTTCCATTCTGTCGAACTCAAAATTTCGAACGATATTAATCCTTTAATTATATTTTCTTTATTTGTTGGTCTGGTGGACTGCAAACATGCTTGAAATATTGTTCTATGATCTAAGTTAACATCAAAATTTGAATGTGTTAGTATGATATCTGGTTTAAATTTTTGAATCTCAACTTCTACTATTTTGGATATTTCGGTAATTGGCTTGCTATTGAGTTTACCACATGGCATGTCGTAAAAATAAAAATCTTTTATTCCTAAATCCTTAAGAGCCAAACTTGCGTACTTTTTTCTTTTCTCTATTTCTTTTTCTATTTCAGACTTATATTTTGATTTGTTTTTAAATCTACAGGAACTACCTTCGGCAAGAAAAATAACTCTAATATTTTTCCTTAACTTTGAAAATTTTTTTAGAAATCCACCACATCCTAAAACCTCATCATCAGGATGAGCTACAATAACTAAAAATTTTTTGTATTTATCGATCATTTTTTATAAACAATGTAGCTTCCAATATATAAGTAGTCCAAATTACTTGATTTAAAAGCTCTAAATGCATCTGATGGTTTGCAAACAATAGGCTCTTCATGGACATTAAAACTTGTGTTTATTAAGTTAGGAATCTTTGACAATTTCAAATATTCATTAATTATTTTATATAATTTTTTATTAGTTTCTTTCGATACAATTTGAGGTCTAGCAGTTTTATCTACGTGCACGGCTGCAGGTGACATTTTAATTGCTTTAGATGTACATTTTACAGTTGTTGTCATAAATTTAATAGCTAATTTCTTACTATCTAAATTTTCATACATCTTTTTTGCGTATTTTTGAAGTGTGATTGGTGCAAATGGCATAAATTCTGTTCTTTTCAATCTTTTATTTAGCCAATCATTTACTTTTTTATCAGTTGCCTTAACCAAAATACTTCTATTCCCTAAGGCTCTTGGACCGAATTCCATCCTTCCTTGAAAATTTCCTACTACAAAACCCTCGTTTAGTTTTTTAGCTAAAAATTTCTCCGAATTTTTAATTTTTTTAAAATTTAATTTACTTTTCTTTAAATCAATAATTATATCTCTGTCCTTAAAGCTTGGACCTAAATAAACATCTTTAATTTTTTTTGGAAACTTTTTTGAATGTCTAAAATAAGATAATGCAGCACAACCTACCGAAAGACCTCCATCACCCATATTTGGAAAAACGTAAATCTCACTTATATTTTTCAATTCAGAAATTTTCTGATTAATCTTAACATTTGCAAAGACTCCACCAGCTAATGCAATCTTACTTCCATTGGGTATATTATCTTTTATAAAATCTAATATGATAACTTCTAACCTTTTTTGAGTAGCGGCAGCAATATCTTTTGGTGTAAATTTTTTTTTAAGGAATGTTAAGTTTTTATTTTTAAAGGTTGACAAATATATACCTTTTTCAAAGTGACCCTTAAAAGACTTTGTTTTTTTATCATAAGAAATCATCTTCGAAATTATTTTGTAAGCTTTGTTGGGATTTCCATATGCTGCCAAACCAAGAATTTTACCTTCATGTCTATGAGGCTTAAAACCTAATAGTTTAGTTATACTTCCATAAAAATATCCCAAAGAGTCAATAGTATGCGATTTAGATAGTTGAATTAGTTCTCCATCTTTTCCCCGATAAAGTTTAGACGAACTATTATCTCCCCATCCATCAATAGTCAGTACATAACAATTTTTCCATTTTGAATAATAATATGCACTTGCAGCATGTGCATGATGATGATCATAAACTTCAACATTGTTAAATTTCTTTTTTAATGAATTTATATTTCTTAAAACTCTATTATTAGCCCTTACCTCATGTTTAAATCTTTTATTCAGGTAAAATATCTGTTTTTTTTTTAATTTCTCATTTAAACTTGAATTTTTTACCTCGTTAATTTTTTTTAAAAAATGAGATTTATCTGGTATATCTTTTTTTAAAGCAGACAAACCATGGGTTACAAAATAATCAATATCTTTAATTTTGGTGTTTGTTTCTTTAAGTACGAAATCAATTGCATCAAAAGGATTTCCCCACCAGTTTTTTACCCTATTTAAACGTTCTTGACTTATTGCATACTCTAAAGTTCCGTTATTTATTAAGGCAACGGATGACTCCGAAAGGAAGCCAATTCCCAATATTTTCACTTATATTCCTTTGCTAAATTATTAATTGTTTGTATTTGTGTTGGTAGTTTCACTTTTAACTTATTTTCAATCTTTCTGACGTCTAAAATTAGGTTTTTTGGTCTTTTCACATTTAATTTATCGCAACTAGTTTCCTCATATCTAAATTTTTTTCCTAATTTATTTAAAAATTTAATCGCAAATTTTTTTTTTGAAAATGTATCTCTGGTACCTAAATTGTAAATTCCCGAGAGGTTTTTTAAAGATATTAAAACAATTAATTTGGCACAAGTTTTTACATCTAAGGTTGATGTGAACATATCATTAAATAGAGTAAGTTTCTTATTCTTAATTGCATTTTTAAATATCCAATCTGAAAATGAGTTACCTTTTTTGTATCTTCTCCCAGTAAAATTAGTTCTTATAATTAAAAATTTTTTAAGCTTTCTTACCTCATTTTCTCCCAAAATTTTTGATTTGGAATAATTATTTATAGGAAAAACTTTTGAAATTTCTTTATTAGCTTTCATGTTTTTACCCTTATAAACTTGATCTGTTGAAACCTGTACTAATTTAAAATTAGATTCTTTTGAGAGTCTAGAGAGAAACTTAGGTAATAAATAATTAATCCTCAGAGCATCTTTATATTTTTTCTCACAAAATTGAATATTTACAATAGCTGCACAATTAATTACTAAATCAATATTCTTTTTTTTAAAAAAAAATTCAAGCGACGATGGGTTTTTTAAGTTTAAATTAAAATCTGAATTATTTCTAGCGACAGTAAAAAAATTCATTTTTTTTAATTTTAAGTATTTTTTAATTTCACTTCCCAATAAGCCCGAAGAACCTATAACGCAAATATTTTTATACATTACTTATTTCCTAAAATAATTTTTGAATTTTTTAAGTCACTAATTTTAACTGGATATCCATAGAAACAATTTTTTTTTACTTTTTTGCCTAATATTTTTTTATAATATTTTAATTTAAGACCCGTTCCTGGTCTCACAGACTTAATATTATCAGGCGTAATTTTTTCACCACTTTTTATATTTCGAGAATAAAAAAGAGATCTTGTGACAGTCTTTAATTTTTTTCTTATTATTTTTTTTTTATTAATATTTTGTCTACCAATCATGATTTCTGATAATCTTATTTGTTTCACTAAGTTTTTAAATTCCTTAGGGTCATATGAAAAAGTTTTATCAGGACTTTTTAGATTTTTTCTTAAAATAAAATGTTTTTCGATTACTTTTGCCCCATATGAAAGCGATAATAGGCTTGCAAGGTCAGAATCACTATGATCTGAATACCCTACAATATTTGAAAATTTTTTTAGGTTATTAATATAAGATAAATTAAGTTCATAATTTTTTGCTGGATAACTTGAAATACAATTTAGTAATATAATATTATAATTCTTCTCTTTAAAACAAAGATTTAAAGCATCTTTAATATTTTGTTCATCAGCTATTCCTGTGCTAATGATTATAGGCTTTTTTGTCTTTGCAACTTTTTTTATTAATTCTAAGTCTTCAATTTCTGGTGAAGCAATTTTATAAATTGGACAATTATTTGATTCTAATAAGTCTACTGCGCTCATATCAAATGGAGCAGAAAAACACAAAATTTTATTTTTTTTTGCAAAAGAAAAAATTTCTTTATGCCACTTAAAAGGTGTTTCTGCTTTTTTATAAAGATCATAAAGATATTCTCCCCTCCATATTGATTTGTCATTTATTAAAAAATGTCTATTTTTAGCTTTTAGTGTCATTGTCTTAGCTTCGTAAGATTGAATTTTGATCGCGTCTGCTCCACAATTTCTGGCTTCAAGCATGCTTTTTTTCAAGATATTTAAATTTCCAGAATGATTTGCTGATATTTCGGCTACAATAAAACATTTATTTTTGTTCGAAATATTTATTTTTTTACTTAATTTTATTTTACTACTAGTTTTTTTGTTAAGCATTTTTTAAATTTTATTTTATATATACTAATAAATCCTTGACTGTTCAATATTTGAACGCTATTTTGTTCAAAAAATGAACAATATTGCTAAAAATGAGTAACAATTTTAATAACGATGATCAATTTGAAATTTTGAGAAAAATTTCAAAAAAACCAAATTCTACACAAAGGGATTTAGCTAAAGATTTAGGCATAAGCCTAGGAAAGCTCAATTATTGTCTTAAAGCTCTAAAAGCCAAAGGGTTAATCAAAATAAGAAATTTTAAAAAAAATCCAAAAAAACTTAATTATTTATATGTTCTAACACCTCAAGGAATATCAGCAAAAACAAAACTTACATTTAACTTCATGAAGAAAAAACTTAAAGAATATGAGGAACTTAAAAAAGAAATAGATAATGAGGTAGATAATAAATGAGCGTTATTGAAAATCAAGTTTTTCTTAAAGAGCTATCAGTCTCTGACTATTCTAACAATTATCTAAAGTGGATGAATGATAAAAAAATACATGAATTTACAGAACAAAAATATTTTAAACATACAAAAAAAAAAATTTTAAAATTCATAGAAGATAAAAACCAATCAAAAAATGAGTTTTTATATGGTATTTTTTTAAAGACAAAAATGGACTCAAAGTTTTTAATTCATGTAGGTAATATTAAATTAGGACCTATAGATTTTTATAACAAATACTCTTTTATTTCTTATTTTATTGGAGAAAAAAAGTATACTGGAATGAATATTATGACTGTAGCAATAAAAAAAACTTTAAAAATTGCTAAAAAAAGATTTAAAATTAAAAAAATTTTCGCATCATTTATTAAAAATAATGTAGGATCAAAAAAGGTTTTACGAAATAATGGTTTTTTAAAAGAAGGAGAATTAAAAAATTATGCAATCTATAAAAATAAAAGAGTAAATAACGTCTATTACGGTAAAGAATTATGATGGGGACAATTTTAATTACAGGTGGTACAGGGTCTTTTGGGAAACATTTCGTGAAATTCTTATTAAAAAAAAAATTATTTCAAAAGATAATAATATTAAGTAGAGATGAATTAAAACAACATGAGATGAAGAATGAAAAAATATTCAAAAAAAATTTCAAAAAGCTTAGATATTTTATAGGAGATATTCGCGATAAAGAAAGATTAATTAATGCCTTCTATAAGGTCGATTATATAGTACATGCCGCAGCATTGAAGCAAGTTGATACAGCGGAATATAATCCTTTTGAGTTTATAAAAACTAATATTCAAGGTACAGAAAATGTAATACAAGCAGCAGCAAATTCAAATACAGTTAAAAAAGTTATTGTACTATCAACAGATAAAGCGGTATCTCCTATAAATCTTTATGGAGCAACCAAACTATGTTCGGATAAGCTGGTGGTTGCAGCAAATAATATTTTTGGAGACAAGAAAATTTCTTTTTCCCTGGTTAGATATGGAAATGTTATGAGTAGCAGAGGTTCAGTAATACCACTATTTAAAAAATTAGTTATCGAAGGCAAAGAATTTCCTGTAACTGACAAAAGAATGACAAGATTTAATATCACTCTTGATAAATGTGTTGAAACAGTTATCTGGACAATTAAAAATTCTGAAGGTGGAGAAATAGTGATAAGAAAATCGCCATCTTACAAATTACTTGATGTTGCTAAAGCAATATCAAAAAAAAATAAAATTAAATTGATAGGCCTAAGACCAGGAGAAAAAATTCATGAAGAATTGATTGAAAATAACGAAAATTATTTTGTATTTGAAAAGGGGCCTTATTTCATTCTCATAGATAAAACGCTTGAATGGAAAATAAAAAAAATTAAATCTAAGATGGGACTAAAAAAACAATTAAAGTCATTTAGTTATAACTCTGGAGAAAATAAAGAATTCTTAAAAATTAAAGAGGTAGAAAAGTTAATAAAATCAATTAATTGATATGTATAATGAAAAATAAAGTATGCATTCTTGATTATGGATGTGGAAATACTCTGTCAATTTATAATTCTATCAAGTTTTTAGGTTTTAAGTCCGTTATTTCTAATAGTAGCGATGATGTTAAAAAGTCTACTCATCTTATATTACCTGGAGTAGGATCCTATGCAAATGCACTAAAAAAAATCAAACAAAATTTAAATCTAAATTTAATAAAACATGAAGTTTTTAAGAAAAAAAAACCTATTTTAGGTATATGTGTAGGCATGCAGAGTTTTAGTGAAAACGGTCATGAATTTACAAAAACCAAAGGTCTAGGTTGGATAAAAGGAGATGTTAAAAAAATGAAAACTAAACCTTATATTCTTCCACAGATTGGATGGAATAATTTAGTTTTAGGCAAAGAGGAAAATAAATTATTTAGCAAAATTAGTTCGAAAGATTTCTTTTACTTTGTTCATAGTTTTAAATTTAATGTTAGTAATAAAAAAGATGTTTTAGCATCAAGTATATATAATGAAAGATTTCCGAGTGTAATCTCAAAAAAAAATATTATTGGCGTACAATTTCATCCAGAAAAAAGTCAATCTTCCGGCCTTAAGCTACTTAAGAATTTTATAGAAAATTTTAAATGAAAAAAAAAAGAATAATTCCAATTTTTTTGTTAAATGATATGAAGTTAGTTCATAGCAGAAATTTTAATTACTTTGAGACTATCGGAAACCCATTTTTAACAGTGAAAAGATTTAGTGAATGGATGGTTGATGAATTAATATATTTAAATATAACAAGAACAAAAACACAAGACCAAAAAGAAAAAGAGATAAAAAATTTTATCAAATTAATTGCAGAAGTATCGAAATCTAATTTTATACCACTTACAGTTGGAGGAAAAATAAATAACTTAAAGCAAATTTATAATTATCTTAGAAACGGGGCAGATAAAGTATCAATTAATACTTACGCTTTTAGAAATAAAAAATTTATAAACCTTGCAGCAAAAGAATTTGGCTCACAATGCATTGTAATTTCTATAGATGTAAAAAAAGTAAATAAAGATTATAAAGTTTTTATCGAAAATGGAACAAAAAATACAAATATATGTCTAAACGAGTGGATTAACATTGTGCAATCGGAAGGTGCAGGAGAAATTTTAATTAATTCTATTGATAGAGATGGTTCAAAAAAAGGTTATGATTTTAAAATTTTAAATGCCATCAAAAATATTAAAATACCTTTAATCTTTTGTGGAGGTGTTGGAAAATGGCAAGATTTTAAACTAGCTTTAAATAAAAAAAAAATTGATGCTGTTGCTGCAGCAAATATTTTTCATCACTTTGACCAAAGTGATTATTTAGCTAAGGATTATTTAATGAAAAATAATATTAAAAATATAAGGCCACCAAGCTTTTTTGAATTTTAAAAATGAAAATAAAGAATATTAAACCTATGAAATATTGTAAGGGGTGTACATATCCTGAAGTTGCAGCAAATGTTAAGTTTGATAATAAAGGTTATTCATCTACTTATAATACATTTAAAGTTTGGGAAAAAATTACAAGTCAGGAATGGAAATTCAGAAAAAAAAGATTTGAAAAAATTGTCAAAGAAATTAAAAAAACAAACAAATCAAATTATGATTGTGTAATTGGAGTAAGTGGTGGAAAGGATAGTTATTATCAAGCACATATAATTAAAGAGTATGGGTTAAAACCTCTATTAGTCACATATAACGGAAATAATTATATGAAGGAGGGTGAATATAATAGAGATAGAATGAATAAAGTTTTTGACGCAGATCACTTAATGATCTCTCCTAGCCAGGAAAGTTTAATAAAATTAAATAGAATTGGTTTTAACAAAGTTGGAGACATGAATTGGCACAATCACACAGGAATATATACTATTCCAATTCAATATGCCGTTAGATTTAAAATTCCTTATGTAATTTATGGAGAACCATTTATGGA
>MDTG01108984.1_pt1 | contig 12926 bp, 11 predicted proteins | sample 811421 | NCBI WGS metagenome assembly MDTG01 (sample SAMN05326645, study PRJNA326480) | marine metagenome | isolation source: seawater | place: Pacific Ocean: South East | collected 2011
GTCATAGTTGGAAAACCAACACTATTAATATAAAACTCTCTAATATAGATTCAACAAGTTTATTCAAAATGAAATTAACACCGGAACAAAAGCAAGAAATTGCAGATCAACAGGCTCAAAAGAAAGAGACAAAAAGGGTAACTTCACCAGAGTTAGAAAAAATTCTTTACGAAGCACTTCCAGTTTTAGATCATGGATTTGTTAGAGTTATTGATTACATGGGGGATGATACTTCAATCGTTCAGTCTGCGAGAGTCTCTTACGGAAAAGGCACAAAAAAAGTTTCAACTGACGAAGGTCTAATAAAGTATTTAATGAGACATTGGCATTCAACTCCATTCGAGATGTGCGAAATTAAATATCATATTAAGCTTCCCATATTTATTGCTCGTCAATGGATTAGACATCGAACCGCAAATGTGAACGAATACTCAGCAAGGTACTCAATTTTAGATAAAGAATTTTATATTCCTTCAAAAGATCAGTTGTCAGCCCAATCTACAATAAATAGACAAGGAAGAGGAAGTTTAATAACTGGTGAACAGGCAGATGAAGTACTTAAAATTTTAAAAGACGATGCCATAAGAACTTATGACAATTATGAAAAAATGCTTAACGAAAGATTTGATGGATCGGTTATAGATGAAAATAAAACTGGTTTAGCAAGAGAACTCGCTAGGATGAATTTAACTCTTAACTCCTACACCCAATGGTATTGGAAAACCGACTTATTAAATTTACTAAATTTTTTATTTTTAAGAGCAGACAAACATGCTCAATATGAAATAAGAGTTTATGCAGAAACAATGTTAGAGACAGTAAAAAAATGGGTTCCGATAACACATTCCGCTTTTCTAGATTATAGAGTAGGAGCAGCAAATATATCCTCAAAAGGTCTAAGATTAATAAGATCGATGTTAAATGGAAAAAAAGAAATTAACTTTGAAGATTCAGGTTTAAGCAAAAGAGAATGGAATGAACTTATGGAAACTTTACAGTTAAATGAAAAATTAATATAAGCACTTGATGAGAGCAATTATAATTGCAGCTGGACTAGGCTCTAGACTGAAACCATTTACAAATGATTTGCCAAAAACTCTAGTAAAAATTGGAAACACTAGTATTTTAGAGAGTCAATTAAAAGTTTTTAGGTCTTTAAATATAAAAGATATCAATTTGATAACAGGATACAAAAGAGAGAAGTTTAAAGAAAAAAAAGTAAAATACTTCTTTAACAAAGAGTATAAAAATAATAATGTTTTGGAATCTTTGTTTTGTGCAAAATCAAAAATGAATAAAACTTGTTTAATATCTTATTCAGATATTATTTTTAAAAGAAATATAGTTAAGAAATTGCTTTCCTCTAGAAATGATATTTCAATTTTAGTAGATACCGATTGGAAAAAAATTTATAAAGGTCGTACGATGCATCCGCCCTCACAAGCTGAAAATGTAATATTTGATAAAAATAATATTCTTAAAAAAGTTGGGAAAAATTTAAGCACAAAAAAAAGCAATGGAGAATTTATTGGAATGGTAAAAATAAGCTCTTTAGGTTGCAAATTATTTAAAAAGTACTTTAAAATTGCTAAAATAAAATTTAAAAAAAGAAAATTTTATAACTCAAAATCAATAAAAAAGGCCTACCTCGCGGATTTTTTAAATTTTTTAATTGAACATAAAATTACCATAAGATGCATTAATATTAAGAGAAATTGGATGGAAATTGATACGGTACAAGATTTAAAACGTGCACAAAAGTTTTTTTAAGTATGATTACAAATAATATTTTTAGCTCTCTGAGATTAAGACAAATAATTAATGATTTAAAAAGAAGACCTAATGATGCTTCAAAAGATTTAAAATTAAGTCCAAAAGTTTTTAATAAATATTTAATTGGCAAAAAGAAAATAGACGAAAAGTTTGTAAAAAAAGCCGTTGAAGTGTGGCCAGTTAATATTTCTGATTTTATAAATCCTAAATATCAAAAAACAAAAAATTATAAAATAATGAGAGCTAAGGAATCGATAAAAACTAAAAGAATAATGAAGAGGGGTGGAAAAGATTATTATGAATATCGAGACACTGTTATGGATAAAGATGCTCCTTTCAGACCAGAATGGATTAGAGAGTTAGTTTTTGTAAAATCAAATAATCCTAATGAGAAAGATTTGAAATGGAATAGAGGACATCTTCTTCATCAATTAACCTACTTTGTTGGTGAAGTAAATTTTTATTATATAGATAAAAATAATCGAAAAAGAGCAGCCGTTATGAATACAGGAGATAGTATGTATATAGCTCCTTACGTGCCACACACTTTTGCAAGCAGAAATCAAAAATGCGAAGGTTACATTGTAGCTATTACTTTTTCAGATAAAATTACAAACGATATACAAAATGAGATTTTAAATTATGATAAAAAGAAAATTAATCAGATTATATTTAAAAATAATTTTAAAAATCAAAATAAAGTTACTGTAAAAAAATTTAAAGAGAAAAAAAGAAAGTCAAATAGCCCATTTCAGATGATAGAATTAGCAAAAAATAAAATTATTAGAACTAGTAAATTTTTACAAATTAACGTCAAAAAAGATAACAATCTTAATTTGATAAATAATTACCATCAATACTTTTATGTATTAAGTGAAAATTTTAAACTTAAGATTGAAAAACAGGTTATTAACTGTAAAAAAGGTGATACCGTGTATCTAAAGCCTTTTACTAATTATAAACTACAAAAAAAGAACACAAAAATATTAGTAGCTCAAGTACAAAGTATATTTAATGAGGAAGCTTTAGAACAATTATTTCATATAGGTAAGAAAAATTTTAATAGACTCATAAAAGACAATGCTCAATGGTTTAAACAATGAAGAATAAAATCGCTTACGTCCCTTTAGCAGTAGATATTTTGCATTCCGGTCACTTAAACATTATCAATAAGGCAAAAAAATATGGCAAAGTCATAATTGGTCTTTTGTCAGATAGTGCTGTTGCTGAGTATAAGAGCATTCCATCACTAGATTACAAAGAGAGATACAAGATCGTTGAAAATCTCAAAAATGTTCATAAAATTATAAAACAAGACACATGGGATTACTCAAAAATATTAAATTCATTGAAACCAGATTATTTTGTACATGGGGATGATTGGAAAAAAGGAATTCAAAAAAAAACCAGACAAAAAGTAATTAAATTATTAAAAAAAAATAAAGGAAAACTAATTGAAATCCCATACACAAAAAATATATCGTCCACCTCAATTAAATCTGACCTAATTAATCATTTAACTCCCACTTCTAGAGTATCTATTTTAAAAAGGTTAATCGATAGTAAAAAAATTGTTAGAATTATCGAGTCCCACAGTCCTTTGTCAGGCTTAATTGCTGAAAATATGAAATTTCAAAGAGGAAATATAATTGAACAATTTGATGGTATGTGGTCATCAAGTTTAACGGACTCAAGTTTAAAAGGTAAACCAGATAATCAATCTTTAGATTTTTCCTCTAGATTTACTGGTTTGGGTGATTTGTTTGATGTTACTACGAAACCTCTAATTTTTGATGCTGACAATGGTGGAAGGTTAGAACATCTTCCATTTACTATAAGAACCTTAGAACGGTTAGGAGTTTCGGCTGTGATGATCGAAGATAAAATCGGTTTAAAGAAAAATTCACTTTTCAAAGATCAGTCAGGAGCTAAACAAGATTCTATTAAAGATTTTTGTAAAAAAATCGAGTTAGTTAAAAAGACGAGAAACTCAAAAGATTTTTTAATAGGTGCGAGAATAGAAAGTTTTATACTTGGTAAAGGTTTGCAAGATGGATTAAAAAGAGCAAAAGCTTACTCAGAAGCAGGGGCTGATTTAATCTTAATTCACAGCAAAGAAAAAACACCAAAAGAAATTTTTTCATTTTCAAAAATTTTTAGAAAAACTAAATACTACAAACCTCTTGTCTCTGTACCATCTACTTATTCAAAAACAACTGAGACAATGTTAATTCGAAATGGATTTAAAATTGTAATATATGCCAATCAAATGCTTAGAGCCTCATATCCAGCGATGGAAAATGTAGCATATACTATATTAAAAAATCAAAGATCTTTTGAGCTAGAAAAGAAAATTAGTTCTGTAAAAGAAGTAATTAATTTAATTAAATAAAATGATACGAGTAAAAAATTTAATTAATGTTCTTAAAAAAAATAAAATAAGTTTTTTTACTGGTGTCCCAGACAGTATTTTAAAAAGTCTATCTAGCTATCTGGAAAAATACTCTTTAAACAAACACATTATTGCTACCAGTGAGGGAGCAGCGATTTCGATGGGCATTGGTCATTATCTATCAACCAAAAAAACGCCATGTGTTTATTTTCAAAACTCGGGTTTAAGTAATGCTATAAATCCTTTAATATCTATTGCTAGTAAAGAAGTATATTCAATACCATTATTTTTAATAATTGGTTGGAGAGGTTCTCCAAAAAAACCAGACGAACCACAGCACAAAGCAAAAGGAAGAATTACATTAGATCTTTTGAAACTTTTAAAAATAGATTACTGCATTTTAAGAAATGAAAAAGATTTACAAAAACTAAAAAAAATTATTTTAAAATCGAAAAAAAATAAATCTATTGTAGCTTGCTTAATCGAAAAAGATTCACTCCAAACTTTGAAAAAAAATAAGAAAAATAATAGTAAATATATTTTGAGATCAGAATTTATAAAAGACTTTCTAAATTTAATACCTAAAAAAAGTAAAATAATATCAACTACTGGTTATACTTCTAGAGAATTAATGGAGTTACGTAAAAATTTAAATTTAGACAAAGGTGAGGATTTTTACATGGTAGGCGGGATGGGACATTCTTCGAGTGTAGCAATTGGTTATGCCATAAATTCAAAAAAACAAATATTTTGTTTAGATGGAGATGGATCTATATTAATGCATCTAGGTGCATTGAGAACCATTGGCTATTTAAAGAATACTAATTTTAAACACATTATATTAAATAACAATTCTCACGAGTCAGTCGGAGGCCAACTTACAAACGCTTATGGTATTAATTTTAACAAATTTAGAGATAGTATTGGATATAGAAACTATTTTAAGATTGAGAAAAAAAAGGATATTAAAGTCATAATTAGAAGATTTATCAATTCTAAAGGACCAAGCTTATTAGAGGTAAAAATTAAAAATGGTTCATTAAAGAACCTATCTAGACCTAAAAACTTGATAAAAATTAAAGAGAAATTTATGGTAAATTAATGAATAATTTTTCTTCATCAAGTGATTTAACAAAATTTTTCAAAGATAATAATTTCGAAAAAATCCTTATAATCTGTGGTGAAAATTCTTTTAATAATTCAGGCGCTGAAGAATTGGTTAAGAAACATATAATAAATAAAAAAGTCCAGATTTATTTTAAGAAACATCCTTATCCTGATGTTGATGAGTTAAAGAAAATAATATTTGAGATGAAAAAATTTTCTCCTGAACTAATAATAGCTGTTGGAGGCGGCTCTGTTTTAGATTACGCAAAAGTTGCTAATGCCTTATCTAAAAGTGAAAATCTACGGGAAGAAATTATTCATTCCACATATAAGTTAGATAACAAATTTACAAAATTAGTCGCAATACCTACTACAGCTGGTTCTGGTGCAGAGGTAACGTCCAATGCAGTAATTTATGTAGATAAAAAAAAATATTCTGTTGAAGGTAGCAGCATCAGACCGGATTTCTTTTTTTTGATACCTGAATTAGTAATTAATGCATCATATAAAATAAAGTCGTCTGCAGCTTTTGATGCCATAGCTCAATCAATTGAGTCTTTAATTTCAAAAAAATCAGATGAAAAAAGCATAATTTTCGCAGAGAAATCTCTTAAGATATCATTAAAAAACTTTTTAAATTTTCTAGAAAAACCAGATCTTGAAAATACCTCTGCTATGTGTCTTGCGGCTAATCTTTCTGGAGAGGCAATTAATATTTCAAGAACAACAGCGCCTCACGCAGTTTCCTATCCTTTTACATCAATTTATAATATTAGTCATGGCCATGCAGTTTCGTTAACATTAAATAAATTCCTAAAATATAATTATGAAAATATTTCATTATCAAATTGCAAATTTGATTTAAAACAAAGATTTCAAATTTTATTTAGTTTAACCAATACTAATGATATTCAATCGTTAGACAAATATTTGCAAAATTTAAAACAGAAAGCGAATTTAGAAGATAACTTTAAAAAATTAGGTATCGATATTAACAAAGACTATGATAAAATAATTTCAGGCATTAATTTAATGAGATTATCGAATAATCCAATTGAGTTAGATCAAAACGCTTTAAGAAACATTATATTAACTTAGTTTCTTTAATTTTCTTAGCTATGTTTTTGAATATGATTGAAACTTCGTGATTAGGATTGCAATGAGTTAATGGATCACCCTTGTCTGCTGAACTTCTAAGGTCTTGGCTAAGCGGTATATTGCCTAAAAAATCTTTATTAAATTCCTCAGCTGTTTTTTGAACTCCGCTCTCTCCAAAGATTTTGTATTCTTTGCCATCATCACCTTTAAAAAAACTCATGTTATCTATTAATCCAAATATTTTTACCCCAGTTTTATTAAACATTTGAATACCTCTTCTTACATCTAGAAGAGCTAATTCTTGAGGAGTTGATACAATAATAGCCCCATCAATTTTTACCTCTTGTGCAAAAGTCAATTGAGAGTCACCAGTGCCTGGAGGCATATCAATTATAATCACGTCACGATCTTTCCATAAAACTTTTTGCGTCATTGTTTTCAAAGCGCTAATTACCATTGGTCCTCTCCAAATCATTGGTGTTTGTTCATCGACTAAAAAACCCATAGACATACATTGAGCTTCATACTTGTTTATCGGTATTATATCTTTTCCATTTTCGGTATTAGGTTTTTCTCTAAGGTTTAGTAATTTAGGAAGAGAAGGGCCGTAAACATCAGCGTCTAATATTCCTATTTTTAATCCTAGATTTTGCATGGCAAATGCTAAATTTACAGCTACAGTAGATTTTCCGACCCCACCTTTTGCACTTGAAATAAGTAAAGTAAATTTGGTTCCATTTATTGGAGTTTTGATAAACTTCTTTGGAGGAGGTTTTTGGCTCATAGTTGTGCAGTTTTGTTGGTCATTATATCGCTAATACATAACTTGTTTTTGAATAAAAAGTCACTATATAAAGTGTCATGAGTTTTAAAGACAAAATCCTAAATAATCAATCTCCTTGGGGATCCGCACCAGGTGGAAGTTCAAATGGAGATGGTTCTGGCACAAGAAGAGACCCACCTAACCTTGATGACATTATAAAAAATTTCCAAAAAACCATTAATAAATTTTCAGGTGGAAAGTCAGGAGGCTCAAGACCAATAATAATAGGTTTGATGGTAGTATTAGTTCTTTATATAGCTAGCGGTCTTTATAGAGTCTTACCCGATGAGCAAGGAGTTGTATTAAGATTTGGTAAATATGTTCATACAACACAGCCAGGGTTACATTATCATTTTCCAACACCATTCGAACGTGTGTTAACACCAAAGGTAACAAAAGTTAATAGAGTTGATGTTGGTTTTAGACCAGCGAGTGATAGCGGAAGAACGTCAGGAGTAGGTAATGTTCCTGAGGAAAGCTTGATGCTTACAGGGGATGAAAACATCGTTGATATTAATTACTCAGTTTTCTGGGTGATAAAAGACGCACAAAAGTTTTTGTTTAACATCCAGAGTCCAATTGAAACTGTAAAAGCTACTTCTGAAACTGCAATGAGAGAAGTCATAGCTAAAAATGAAATTCAAACAATCTTGACAGAAGGTAGATCAAATATAGAGATCGAAGTGCAAGAAATAACTCAACAAATTTTAGATGAGTACAATTCAGGAATTCAAATTACACAAGTACAAACTCAACAAGCTGATCCACCAGCTCAAGTAATTGATGCTTTTAGAGATGTACAAGCTGCAAGAGCAGATAGAGAAAGATCAAAAAATGAAGCAGAGGCTTATGCCAATGATGTTATTCCAAGAGCACGTGGTGAAGCAGAACAAGTATTGCAACAAGCTGAGGCTTATAAAAAAGAAGTTGTAGCAAAAGCTGAAGGTGAAGCTAGTAGATTCTTAGCTATTTATAATGAGTATAAAGTTGCGAAACAAGTAACTCAAGAAAGAATGTATCTCGAAACCATGGAAAAAGTTCTAGCAGATATCGATAAAGTAATTATTGATAAAGAATCTGGCTCAGGTGTTGTGCCATATTTACCTTTACCAGAACTTAAAAAATCAGGGAGTACAAATTAATGAGAGCTAATAAAATTTTAATCCCAATTATCGTAATCGTTGGAGTAGTGGTATTTCAATCATTATTTGTTGTACAAGAAATAAGCCAAGCTATCGTATTACAATTTGGTGACCCAAAAAAAATAATTACTAAAGCTGGCTTAAATTTTAAATTACCATTTATTCAAAATGTTGTTTATTTGGATAAAAGGATTTTAAATCTTGATAGTGCCCCAGAAGAGGTAATTGCCGCTGATCAAAAAAGATTGATAGTGGATGCAATAGCTAGATTTAAAATTGTAGACCCTTTAAAATTTTATATTTCTGTCGGCAATGAAAGAGTAGCTAGATCAAGATTGTCTACGATAATTAATTCAAGAATAAGAGGTGTGCTTGGAAAACAAGAATTAGCAACTTTGCTATCAACTGATAGAGCTAAACAAATGTCTATAATCCAAAGCCAGGTAAATACTGAAGCAGAAAACTTTGGTATTAAAATCGTAGACGTAAGAATTAAAAGAGCTGATTTACCACCAGCTAACAGTGAAGCGATATACTCTAGAATGCAAACAGAAAGACAAAGAGAAGCAAAAGAATTTAGAGCACAAGGTGCTGAGATAGCTCAAAAAATTAGATCTACAGCAGACAAAGACGTAACAGTTATTTTAGCTGAGGCGAACAAAAAATCTGAAATTATGAAAGGTGAAGGAGATGGTCAAAGAAATAAGATTTTTGCTAGTGCATTTGGAAGAGATCCTCAGTTCTTTGCTTTTTATAGAGCAATGCAAGCTTACGAAAAGGCTTTGATTGGTGGAGAAACTTCTCTAGTTTTATCACCAGACAGTGATTTCTTCAAATTTTTCGGCAATTCAGCAAATCAAATTATTAAAAAAAGATAATTTATTAAAATTGTGAATGAGTTTATTATCGCTATAGGATTACTTTTTTTTATTGAAGGTTTATTAATTGCCATTTTCCCGTCAAGAATCAAAAGTATGCTTGAATTAATTAAGGGTACACCAGTAAATAAACTAAGAACTTTTGGAGTAATATTTTTGATTATAGGTTTCTCAATAATTTGGTATATAAAAAGCTAGATGCAATTTTTCCGAAATATAATATTAATTTTAGTAGTTTTAAATTTAGGGTTATACTCAAATGTTAAAGCTGTTCCAAGCTCATTTGCTGATTTAGCAGAAGAATTAATGCCTTCAGTAGTTAATATATCAACAACGCAAACAGTCAGAACATCCTCAAATCAATTTCCTTTCCAGTTTCCTCCGGGCTCACCTTTTGAGGAAATGTTTAAAGATTTTCAAAGACCAACTGAAAGAAAAGCATCATCTTTAGGCTCAGGTTTTATAATTAGGGAAAATGGAATGGTTATTACAAACAATCATGTAATAGCAGGAGCCGATGATATTGTAGTTAAAGTAGATTCTAAAGAATACAAAGCCAAAGTTATTGGAGCTGACCCATATATGGACATTGCGGTTTTAAAAATGGAAACAAAAGATAAATTTAGAACGGTGAAATTTGGTAACTCAGATCAAGCAAGAGTAGGTGATTGGGTAGTAGCTATTGGAAACCCATTTGGACTAGGTGGAACTGTTACTTCAGGAATCATTTCTGCAAGGAATAGAGATATTGGAATGACACGATACGATGATTTTATACAAACTGATGCTTCTATAAATCAAGGTAACTCGGGGGGGCCACTGTTTAATTTAAACGGAGAAGTTGTTGGAATTAATACAGCTATAATTGGTCAGTCTGGATCAATCGGTATTGGTTTTGCCATTCCGTCTAATGCAGCTTCTAAAGTAATAGATCAATTAGTAAACTATGGAGAAACAAGAAGAGGGTGGCTAGGAGTAAGAATTCAAGAAGTAACTAAAGAAATTGCAGAAGCAGTTGAATTAAAAAAAACAGAGGGAGCCTTAGTAGCAAGCGTGGGTGAAAAAAGTCCAGCTGACAAAGCAGGTATAAAAGCTGGAGATATCATTTTAAAATTTGATGGAAAAAGAATCGATACAATGAGAACGTTACCAAAAGTTGTGGCTAACACAAAAGTTGGAAAAAACGTAAAGATTGAAATATGGAGGAATAAAAAGTTAATTTCTAAAGATTTAAAACTTGGAAGACTCGAATCCTCTGATGAATTTAAAGAAAATAAACCTACTCCTAAGAAAAATGAAGAAATAGAAATTGAAAAATTGAAAATTATTATAAGAGATTTAACTAAAGATGATATTACATCAAGAAATTTAAAAATTAATTCAGGTGTTGTGATAACTGATATATCAAACAAAAGTCCATTAAAAGATCAGTTAAGTGTTAACGACATAATTATTGAAGCTAAAAGAAAACCAATTAGAAATTCTTCTGATTTAAAGATTGTAGTGAATGATATTATTAAGAAGGGCGATAAAAATTTACTTCTCTCAATAATAGACATCAATAATCGAAGAAGATACATTGGTGTTAAACTAAATTAAATTGTTAAAAAAGATAATTCTCTTAAGTGGACCAACAGCATCAGGTAAGTCAAAATTAGCAATACAATTAGCAAAAAAAATCAATGGTGAAATAATTAATGCTGATAGTATGCAAATATATAATGAGTTTTCTATTCTGTCATCGAGACCAAATAATAGTGAATTAAAATCAATCAATCATCACTTGTATGGAATAGTATCAGTGAAAAAGCCTTTTTCAGCTGGTAAATGGCATAAGTTAACTAAAAAAAAAGTAGACCAATGCCATAAGAAGAAAAAAATACCAATTATAGTCGGTGGCACAGGTTTATATTTTAATACAATTACTAAGGGTATCAGTAAAATACCTAATGTAGATTTAACTACACGAAAAAAGGTTCGATCGCTTTTTAAAAAAATTGGATCTCAAAATTTTTTCAAAGAACTTGTTAAAATCGATCCAAAAGCAAAAAAAAGAATTTTACCAACTGACTCTCAAAGAGTTCAAAGAGCTTTTGAGGTTATGTTGAAAACAAAAAAATCACTATTTGATTGGATTGAAAATACTAAATCTGACTTCATAAATTATGAAATAAAGAAAATTTTTCTTCAAACTCCTAGAGATGTTTTGCTTAAGAATATATTAAAAAGGATAGAAAAAATGTTTGTAAACGGATGTATTCAAGAAGTGATAGATTTTAACTCACTAAAATTAAATAAATCTTTATCTGCTAATAAGTTGATAGGCGTTCAGGAAATTAATAAATATTTAGATGGATTGATCTCACTTAACCAATGCAAAGATCATATAAATATCAAAACTAGGCAGTATGCAAAAAGACAAAATACTTGGGCTAGAGGCCATATGAAGAACTGGACAAAGCTCTATTCTAAAGATTTTTCTACACTTTTAAAAAAAACTATAAAAGTTGTCAGCTAAAACTTGACGGGAATTATTTCTAGGCTAGATTGTATCTATGTCTAAATTAATTACAGGAGCTGAAATAGTTTTTAAGGCTTTAGAAGATCAAAAAGTAGAATATATTTTTGGGTATCCTGGAGGTGCAGTACTTCCAATATATGATGAGTTAAAAAATCATAAGTCAGTCAAACATATTTTAGCTAGACACGAACAAGGAGCTGGTCATGCGGCGGAAGGTTATGCTAGATCAAGTGGCAAACCAGGAGTATTACTAGTAACTTCAGGTCCTGGTGCAACTAATGCAGTAACTGCCTTGACAGATGCTTACATGGACTCAGTACCATTGGTTTGTATTTCAGGACAAGTCCCGACTCATTTAATTGGAACTGATGCATTTCAAGAATGTGACACGACAGGTATTACTCGGCCATGTACAAAGCATAATTGGTTAGTAAAAGATGTAAATGATCTTTCAAGAATTTTACACTTAGCTTTTGAGGTTGCAACCACAGGAAGACCTGGACCTGTTTTAGTTGATATCCCAAAAGATATACAATTTAAAAAAGGCAAATATAAATTTTTTAAAAATACGTTAAGAAAAAAACTTAATGGTAAAGCTACAAATAAATTATCTGGCAAAGAGCTGGATAAATTTATTGAATTAATAAAAAATTCATCAAAACCAATTTTTTACACAGGTGGGGGAGTTATAAACTCAGGACCCGAAGCCAGTAAATATCTAAGAGAACTCGTCTCACTAACTGGATTTCCGATAACATCTACTTTACAAGGACTTGGCGCATATCCTGGAGATGATCCACAATTTTTGGGAATGTTAGGAATGCACGGTACTTTTGAAGCAAACAATGCAATGCACGATTGTGACTTGATGATAAATATTGGAGCTAGGTTCGATGATAGAATTACTGGAAAAGTTGACGAGTTTTCACCAAAATCAAAGAAGATTCACGTTGATATCGATCCATCATCAATAGGCAAAAATATAAAAGTAGATTTAGCTATAGTAAGTGATGTTACCGAGCTTCTAAAAAAATTAATTAAAAGATTTAAAGAAAAAAATAAAAACTTTTTAAACTCAAATAAACAAAAAACATCTAAATGGTGGGAACAAATTGATAAATGGAGAGAAAAAAAATCTCTTAACTTTATAAACAGCGATAAAATTATAAAACCTCAACATGCTGTCCAAAGA
>MDTG01208065.1_pt1 | contig 12926 bp, 15 predicted proteins | sample 811421 | NCBI WGS metagenome assembly MDTG01 (sample SAMN05326645, study PRJNA326480) | marine metagenome | isolation source: seawater | place: Pacific Ocean: South East | collected 2011
GACGCTGCTGACGCTCATCCTCTTGCCAATCCTTTACGAGCGGTTCGGAGAAACCGCAGCCGAACGCGAGGCGAGCGATGCATGGCGGTCGGAGGAGGACTAGAATGCGCCCGATCACGGCCATAATGGCCACATTCCTGTTGGCCGCTCCCCTCGCAGCCGAACCTGGTTTGCCCGACGAGGCGACTGTCCAGCAGGTGCTCCACGATCATCCCTCGGTCGTCGCCGCTCGTGCCCGCCTCGAAGCGGCACGCTCTCGGGCTGCGGGCTTGCGCAGGGGGCCCCATGAAGTCACCCTGTCGGGCAGCTACACGCGGCGGAGCCTCGATGTCGGCGGCGAATTCGATGAATACGATGCCCAGGTGACGCGCGCATTCCGATTACCGGGAAAGGCACGGCTCGACCGCGAAATCGGCGAACATGGCATCGCGGCGGCGAGCAATCTTGCGGAGGACGCTCGCCACCAGGCCGCGCTGCTTCTTTCCGAACAATGGGTCGATTGGCTGTCCGCATCCGCGCAGGCGAAAGTCGATCGCACGGCAGTGGCGAATTACGAAAAGTCGCTCGCCGCCGTAACCCGGCGGATGCAGTTGCGCGATGCGGCGCTACTGGATGTCGACCTGGCGCGCGCCGCGCTGGCAGAGGCTCGGGTCGTACTGGACCGCTCGGAGGGTAGTGCCGCCTTGGCACGTGCTCGTCTGGAGGCGCATTTCCCGGGCCTTCCGCTTCCGGTCCAGGCGCCCGATCTGCCTTCTCCCGAAATCACGGATACGCGCCTCTCCCAGTTGCGCGATCTGGTCGTCCTCAACAGTCACGAGATCGGTGCTGCCCGGGCCGAGGCAAAACGCAGGGCCTCTATCGCCGATCGCATGGACAAGGACCGTCTCGCAGACCCTTCGGTCGGTGTGAGAGTGTTTTCCGAATTCGGCGGTGCGGAAACCGGTACCGGGCTTGTCTTCTCCATGCCGCTCGGCGGGGGTCATCGCAGGGCTTTGGCCAGCGAGGCAGCGGCCCTTGCCTCAGCCGCACGAGCGCAAGAAGGGCTGGCGCGGTACAATGTCGAAGAAACCGCCGATGCAGACCTGGTCGAGGCGCGGTATCGGACTGCGGCATGGCGGCGTTCGCGCGAAGCAGTCGAGGCGCAGATTGCCGCATTGCGCAAACTGCGGAAGGGCTATGAACTCGGCGAAATCGATCTGACCGATCTGCTGCTCGGCGAACGGATGGTCCACCACACATTCCGGAGCGAAACCGAAGCGCGGGGCGAAGCGATGCGTGCGATCACCAAGCTGCGCATCGACAGCCACGTATTATGGCTTGCGGATTGAAGAGGGCCGGGACGTCCCCGCCGCGCCTCCTCCCGCAAGCGCTTCGAGGGCCGACCCGTAAGCATCATACATCAGTTATCGCGCCAGAGCGCCGTCTTGCCGGTTTTCGCATTTTCAACGGCAATTCGCGAAGGGTATTCAAATGGAAGGACCGCTGGAATGGACAGCGTCCATCGGAACGATCATCGCGGCAGCGCTGATCGCACTCGATCTGGGGCGAAAAGCCACCGGGTGGGGTTTTATCCTTTTCACGGCCGTGTCGGTCCTGTGGATTTACTCGGGACTGGCAAAGGATGCGATGCCCATCGCTGCGATGAACGCGGTGCTCTTCCTCATCAACGCCTGGGGCGTGTGGCGTTATCTCGTCCGCAAAGAGCAGCCCTAGTCCGGGGCGAGATCGGGTTCGGCGAGACCCGCGATCCGCAAGGCAACAAGGTTTCGGGTTTCGCAGGCGCGCGCACTCGGCGGATCTTCCAGGAAATCGCACCCTCGCCGTGATCGATCGCACGGCATGAAGCCCACCATCCCGTCACTCCGACAAACATTGGTTGGTTAGTGTCCGCCTTTCTCCGCCGGATCGTTGACCGATCGAAACCGGAAAGGGGAAACACATTGCACATCGTATCGCTCGCGCTCGGCGGCTGCCTGAAAGCGGAGCCGGTCCGATACGGTATCACGGAGGATACTGGGGGTCACATCACCTACATTTTGGGTGAGATGGAAGCGCTCGCCCGCCGCAAGGATATTACCCTTGCCGAAATCATCACGCGCCGGTTCGACGAACCGCGTTTGGGGGCAGTTCATGCGCAGGCGGAGGAATGGGTGGGGCCAGGCCTCGTCATCCGGCGCATCGACAGCGGCAACCCGCATTACCTGGCGAAGGAAGCGCTCAGCGCCGATCGGAAGGCTTTCACGCGCGCGCTCATCGAAGAGTTTCGGGCGCGCGATCGTCTGCCCGACCTGATCCACGCCCATTTCGCCGACGCGGCCGATATCGCCATCGCGGTCGAAAAGGCGCTTGGTATTCCGTTCGTTTACACCGCGCATTCCCTCGGCATGGACAAGCGCGAAACCTTGCAATCGTCGTCTACCGCGATCGAGGCGCGCATCGCCGAGGAAGATCGCGCGATTGCCAAGGCGCGTGCGGTTATCGGTTCCTCGCGCGACGAGTGCGAACGCCAGCTGACTGCCTATTCTTCGGCACGGGTCGGGAAAATCCATAGATTGATCCCCGGCATCGACCGCCGGGACGGTCCTTGCGATCTGTCATCGGCGGTCGATCTGGTAGCGCCGTTTCTGCGCGATCCCATGAAGCCGATGGTGCTCGCGATTGCGCGTCCCGTTCACAAGAAAAACCTGGCGCGGCTGGTCGATACTTTCGGCGGATCGGAAACGCTCCGCGAGCAGTGCAATCTGGTAATCCTTGCTGGCTTGCGTGACGATCTTCGATCGGGAGAGGACGAGCAACAGGACGTCTTGCGAGAACTGGTCGAGGCGATCGACCATCATGGCCTGTATGGTTCGGTCGCATACCCGAAATCGCACACCCGTTCTCAAGTGCAGGCGCTTTACCGACTTGCCGCCCAAACCCGGGGCGTATTCGTCAATCCCGCCCTGATGGAACCTTACGGTTTGACGCTCATCGAGGCTGCGGCTCACGGCCTACCGGTTGTCGCCACGAAAATCGGGGGGCCGCAAGACATAGTCGGCGAATTGGAGCACGGCCTGCTCGTCGATCCGGCCAATGCGGCCGAAATCGGCCGGGCGATCGAATGCCTGGTGGCGGATCGGCCGCTATGGGAGCGGTGCTCGCAGAACGGGCGAGAGAACAGCCTGAGCATGAGCTGGGACAATTACGGCGCCGCTTTCGCATACATCGCTTCATCCGTTTTGGGGGCGCGGCATCGGCAGAAAACGAAGCCGGACTATCTTCTCGTGAGCGATCTCGACAACACCCTGACCGGCTGCGCGAGTGGAATTGCACGCTTGGGCCGCTTCCTCGCCCGGCAGCGGCAATTCGGTTTCGTCGTCGCGACGGGCAGATCGATTGTCGAGGCCCGGCGGCTGGTCCGCGAATGGGACCTGCCCGCCCCTCTGGCCTGGATATCCTCCGTCGGCAGCGAGATCTATTTCGAGCAGGAGGGCGAACTGGTACTGGATGAAAGCTACCGAGCGAATATTTCCGATCGGTGGGATCCCGAAAGCATCGACCGGGCGCTGCGCGGCCAGCCCGGCCTCGTTCCGCAGGCCGATTATGAGCAGCGGGAATTCAAGCGCAGCTACTTCGCCGAGACCCCCAAAACGGTGGCACAGGTCGAAGCCTTGCTGCTGTCTGCGGGCATAGCAGCGCGCGCCGTGTTCAGTCACGACCGGCTGCTCGATATTTTGCCGGTCAATGCGGGCAAGGCGGCTGCGATGCGGCATGTCGCCGAAAAGTTCGGCGTTCGAACGCAGCAGGTTTTCGCGGCCGGCGACAGTGGCAACGATACGGATATGCTCACAACGTGCGAGAATGCCATCCTCGTCGCCAATCATGCGAGCGAGGTCGCGAAGCTTGCCAGGCACCCGAATGTCTACCTGTCTCGCCGAAGCCACGCTTCCGGAGCGCTGGAAGGATTGCTCGCACACCATCGCGCGCAGCAGCTTCGCTTGCGAAAGCGAGCGAGGGTTTCGGCATGAGCCAGAACGGGCCTATCGGATATTTCGTACACCATCAGGGACGAGGTCACGCAGAACGCGCCGCGGCGATCGCCAACGCGGTTATCGGCAGCCGCGCCGTGACCCTCTTCTGCGCAAAACCGGAGATATTCCCGGACCTCGACGATCGTATCGAAGTGGTCCGCATTCCCTCGCTGTTCGAGCCTACGGGTAGAGAAGCGCCCGCCATGGCGTCTCTGGCCATGCCCGATACCGTCCATTGCGCACCGCTGGGCTGGCCGACCATCACCGCTGCGGTCGCGACGATTACCGACTGGTTCGCGAAGGCACGACCGTCGCTCTTCGTAACCGACGTTTCGGCAGAGCTCGCTCAGTTGGCCCGGCTATGCTCGATACCGCACGTCGCGGTCTTGCAGCATGGCGAGAGGTCCGACCCCGGCCACATGGCAGCATACGATAGCGCCGTCGGCCTGCTCGCTCCTTATTCGGATCGGCTCGAGCAGAATGACCGCCCCGCCGCTCTTCGGGATAAAACGCATTATGCATCCGGCGTGGGTATCGACTGCGAAAACCCCCTCACGAAGACGAAGGCCCGCGAGCAACTGGGGCTCGATAGTAACCGGGAGATCGTTGTCGTCGTCGGCGGAGGCGGAGGCGAGGGCACGCCCACGGCACCTTTGACGCTCGGCGCCCGTGCAGAACCGGATGTGCAATGGATCACCATCGGCAAGGTTCGCAGCGAATGGCACGAAACCGCACCGGGCAACCTGGAACACAAGGGCTGGGTCGACACGCCGGGAGAGTGGATTGCCGCTGCGGACCGGGTGGTTTCTTCCTGCGGCAACACGACGGTCCATATGGTACTCGCCGCTGGCAAGCCGTGGATCGTAATACCGGAATGGCGCTATTTCGACGAACAGTTCTGCAAGGCCGAGGCGCTGGACCGTGAGGGCCTGGCCGCCGTCTCGCGCCATTGGCCATCCCACGCCGCTGCCTGGGAGAAACTGTGGACGGCAGCGGGGTTCATCGACGTAGAGCGGCAAAAAGCCATGATCGATCCGCATCCCGCCCACGGCATAGCGACTTGGCTCGACAGTCTCGCCTGCCGAATGTGGGAGGGAACCGAACACAAACTTTCGCTGGAGGTCGTGGTATGACGGTTTCGATTTGCACCCTGGCGCATGGCCGCGCGTCCCACCTCGCCCATCTGGTCAAGGGGCTGACCCATTCGCCCCGCCCTCCTTCCGAACTGATCGTGGCCGTGATGCAAGAGGCCAGATACGAGCTTCCCGCAACCAGCTTCCCCGTTCGGCAGGTCCTCATCGGCGGCTCCGAGGTATGTCTGGCGGAAGCCAGAAACACTGCCGCCAGACACGCCCGGGGCGATCTGCTCGTGTTTCTGGATGTGGATTGCATACCCACACCGCGATTGGTCGACGACTACGCCGCAGCTTCGGCGTTCAACGATGGAGTCCTGATGGGCGAAGTCGGCTATCTTCCGAAAGGAGCCACCGATCGGGGTATCGACTACGACAGATTCGAGCAGTTGGCCGTCGAGCATTCGGAGCGCGCCGGACCTCCTCGCGGGATGGTCGGGCGATGTAACGACTATCGTTGCTTCTGGTCGCTGAACTTCGCGATACCGGCAAAGACCTTCCACGATCTTGGGGGGTTCGACCCGAGCTATGTGGGCTACGGGGGTGAGGACACCGACTTCGGTCGCACGCTTGTTACAAAGGATGTTCCGCTCTGGTGGGCGCGCGGGGCCAAGGCCTTCCACCAGTACCACAAGCATCACATGCCCCCGGTTCATCACCTCGACAGCGTACTTGCAAATGCCCAGGTTTTCGCCAGGAAATGGGGCGAACCGACGATGCAGCATTGGCTGCGAGCGTTCCGGTTGATGGGATTGATAGAACCCAGCGGCAAGGATAGCTGGACCAAACTGCGCGAACCGGGGGAGGAGCATTTCGCGCTCACTCGCCAACAGGAACACCAGCCCTATGCGAGCAGCTCGCTCATTCTCGAACAATTGGAGGCCCAGGCCAGACGAGGCAATGAAGCCAATCGAGCGCCCGCCATAACCTTGGCATAGCACCGTTCGTATCCTGCTATCATCGCGTCGATCGAAAGTTTGCTCACGGCTCTGTTCCGACAAGCGCTGCGATCGAACCTTTCGATCTCGCCTATTGCCCGGGCAAGTGCATCACTGTCGCCGCCGGGCACCAACCGGCCGCATTCCCCCACGACTTCGGATAAAGCCCCGCGGTCGAAGCCGATAACCGGGGTCCCGCATGACAGGGCTTCGGCCGCCACCAAACCGAATGGTTCGTCCCACAGCGGAGTTACGAGCGCGCCGCGCGCGGCTGCAACCTCTTTCCGCAAGGATTCGGCCGTGCGGTGTCCATGGAACTCTATGCCGTCGACAAGGTGGGGTTCGACCGACTCCGCGAAATAGCCCGCATCTTCGACGGGTCCGAAGATTTTCAGCCGGACCTGCGCCTTCGCGGCGGCCCGCACCGCTTCGGCCAGACCTTTATTGGGAACGATCCTTCCAACCCATGTGAAGTAATCCCCGATTTCCCCCGCAGGGGTCCATAGACCGGTATCGATGCCATTGGGCACAACATTCAGCGCGTCGCAGCCGCGCTGGGTCCAAAGAGATTTCTGATCGTATGAGGTAACGGTGGTGGCGATGTTCGGCCGGCCGTGCATCTGCAAAACCGTATCGAACATTGCCCCGAAAGGCGGGACATGCTGGGAGGTCACGCAGGGTATACCTGCATGCGCGCACCATTCGATGATTTCTGGAAACAGCGAATTGTTGTGCACCACATCGTACCCGCCCGGGCCGATTCGCATCAGCACCTGTTCGAATGCGTCGCGCTGATAAGCCGCAAGTTCCCGGGTTCCCCGATATATCCGCCAAGGCAAAACGTCGTCGTATGGTGCCGCGCAAATCGGGACTAGGCCGGGATCGTGCGATCCTTCGGCGGCGAACAGATCGACCTCGTGACCGGCAGCTCTCAGCCCACGGCATAACGCGTCGCAATGAGCTTCCATGCCCCCGCTAAAAGGCTCGGCAATGGCATGCCGGATATGGGCGAGCACCGCGATCTTCACGGCCGTCTACTGTTTTCGAGGCACATACCTTCCCAATGCGGAAGGGCGGGAAGATACTTTAAACCTAACATTCATGCGAAGCGACACCGGAACGGTGACAGATGCGTAGTGTTCTTCGGGCAGGAGATTTTATGGCGCCGATCAACGAGCTCGACCGATACCCCAAAACTGGACTGTTTCTGACCGGACGGCTGCGGCATGACATGAGCGCCGACGAAAAAGCCGCATTGGAAGAGATTATCGGAGAAACGCGAACCGTCCCCGATGGCACTCGGCTGCTTGGCCGGGGTGACAAGAGCGACTACTCCACAATGCTGATCGAAGGTTTCATGCTTCGCACGCTGGAGAGCGAAGACCGGCGCTATGCGGTCAGCTTTCATGTGCCCGGCGATTTCGTCGACTTGCATTGTTTCGCGCTTCAGCGGCTCGACCACAATATCGATTGCGTCGGACCGGCAACGATCGGGCAGGTTCACCATTCGGCCATTTGGGACATCATGCAAAACCGGCCGCACCTTGCGCGACTGTTTTGGTTCTCGACCCTGCTCGATGCAGCGATGCACCGCGAATGGATCATGAAACTGGAGCAGCTTACCGCGCCCAAACGCATTGCCCATATTTTCGCGGAGATGTGGCGACGGCTGGAAATGGTCGGCCACGGTTTCGCGGACGGCTTCGAAACGTCCCTGCGGCAATCCGACATTGCCGATATGTGCGGTGCGACTTCCATTCACACGAACCGCGCCCTGTCGGAACTCAGGAAAACCGGTATCGCGGATTTCCAGCGAGGAAAGGTACGCATTCCCGATCGGGAGAGGCTGGAAAGCTATGCGCGCTTCACCCCGGATTATCTCTATGGCAATGGGGAGCTGTCGCTCCGTACGGTAAGGTGACGGTGCGGCGGTCCCGTTTCGTCTTTGTCGCGGGCTTACACCGGACTGGCACGAGCATCCTCTCGCGCATACTTGGCTCCCACCCATCCATCAGTGCGATCCAAGACGCGCCGGTTCCCGAGAATGAGGGCTGCTATCTTCAGGGCGCCATCCCACACACGGCCCGCGATGGCCGCCCAGGCCACTATGCGACCGATCCCGCCCAGCACCATACGGAAAGCTCGCGATTCAACAGCCTGGAGACACAGCAGCGCTTATTGAGCGACTGGGCTGGCTGGTTCGATGGCGCGAAGCCCTGGTGGCTGGAGAAGTCGCCCGTCAATCTGACCAGGATGCGGCTTTACCAGCAGCTATTTCCCACGGCGCAATTCATCGTGATCCTGCGGCACCCTCAAGCTACTGCGGCAGCTCTGGCGAAGTGGGTCGATGCGGACCCGGTCACGCTGGTGCGGTATGTGCTCGATGCGTATGATCTGGTGCGCACCGACTTGCCCTTCCTGCATGCCGCGCATGTCATTCGGTACGAAGACCTGGTCGCCAACCCCGACCAGGTTCGCAAATCGTCTTTTGCCTTCCTCCTATTGGACGATTTCGACGCCGGTATTCGATTGCGCGACGGCAATCGCGATTACGACGTGTCCGACCTTCTCGATGCGAAGCTCGCCGAGCGGATGGACCGGTGGGGCTACCGCCCGGGCGGGGAAACGACGCAGTTCGATCCGATATGCGCCCACCCGCTGCGCACGGTGCGGGAAGCCACCCTATCCTTCCCGAATTCGCACGAATGCGCAATTTCCAAGCTGGCTTCGGAAAAAGAACAGAAAGCTAACATCCGTCAATAGACGGTTTTCCCAAGCTTTGCTTAATCGCGCCCCATGGACGCTATAACTGGAGAGATCGGGGTCGACTGTTTCCCTCTCACCGGCGATTTCCTGGCCGGAAGATTGCGGCAGAACCTCAGCTTCGATGACCTGAATTCCATCGAAAGTCTGATGGAAACCGTGGAAGAACACGAGGACGCCACTCGCCTTCTGAAGCGAAGCGACAGGACCGATCGGAGTACCCTTTTGATCGAGGGCTACATCTTTCGCACTATCGAGAGCGAGGGTAAACGCTACATCGTGGACGTGCATCTGCCCGGCGATTTCGTCGATCTGCATGGGTTCGCACTGAAGCGTCTCGATCACAATATCGACGCTGCCGGCAAGGTCCGCGTCGGCTGTGTCGGTCACGGGACACTGCACGAGGTGATGCGTGAGCGCCCGGGGGTTGCGCGCGCGATGTGGTTCGCGACGCTCCTGGATGCGGCGATTCAACGCAAGTGGATCCAGACGCTGGAGCAGCTCGATGCGCCTCGGCGTATTGCCCATCTTTATGCAGAGCTGCACACCAGGCTGGAGCTCATCGGGCGGGGCGTCACGCGGGCCCTACGCACGCCGTTTACGCAGTTCGACATGGCCGACATGTGCGGCGTCAGCGCGATCCACGCCAATCGCGCCGTCGGCAAATTGCGCGAGCTGGGCATTGCGGAAATACGTCGGGGCGACCTTTATACGAACGACTGGGGCGCGCTGAAGCGATTTTCGCAGTTCGAGCCCGATTACCTTTACGGGACAGGGTCTTTGAAAGTGAAGGAAGACTGGGACTAGTCGTCCAGATCGTCCGGTGCGTGCACTGCGGAAAGGGCCTTGGCATCTTTCCAGCGGACATCCTGCCGCGGTATCACCGAGAGTTCGCCATTGGTCTCGAGCACCACCCAGTTCGCGTCCCCATTTTCCGTAATCCCGTTCCGCCGTAGCGCGGTATTGATTTCTTCTTCCGAAATCCGCGTTCGCTTCATGGCGTCGCGTAGATATGTACCCTTGTGGGTGAGCAGGGTCGGCTTGGCCTTGATTATATTTGCTATGGTCTTGCTGCGCTGCACCATCATGGTGGTAACATACTGGCATGTGGCAAGAACGATGATCGCCGCAATCGCATCGAGGCTGGCGACATTGCTCAACAATATGCCGCTCGCCGCCAGACTTCCGACCACGACGTTGATGATCCAGTCGAAATTGTTCAATTCGCTGGTCGTGCGTTTGCCCACCACCCGAACCATGACCACGATAAGAATGTAGAAGAGAAGCGCGTTCGCGGCGACTTCGGCAATGCGCGGCCAGCTCGACCAGATGTTGACGGGTTCAGGCACCGGGGCTCACCTCGTAGTCGATCGGCTTGAACGATCCGCCATTAGAATCATACGCCGAACACGCGGTCAGGCCGACGATCAGGTCCATTTCGGCGCGCAATTCGATCTTGTCACGCGGTTTCGAAATCGGCGGCTTTACCGTCAACAGGCCGCTTTCGCCGTCCACCGGCACATTCATGAAGATATTGAAGGCGGTCGGTATATCGTCCGGTCCGATCCCATAGGGTTCAAGGGCTTCGGCCAGATTGCCGAAACAGCCCCTGTGAACCGGTTTGTCCGGATAGAAATGCCGGAAAGTTTGTTCCGAACACGGTGTCAGCAGAAAATCATGCCGCTGAACGGTATCGTTGACGATGGTCAGCATGGGGTTGGACCTGTTGGACCATAAGCGGTTTCCCCAGCCGAGGCGTATCGTCTCTTCATAGTCGAAGGTCCGACCGTTCGAAATCACTTCGCGAACATCGTCGGCGTTATACGCGACGAGATCGGAAACTTGCTCTCCGTGCGGATCGCACACGGTGAGTTTCGATCCCATCGGCAGTGCGAATGCGACGCCGCTGCGTGGTTCGATCCGGTTCATTGCTTCTCCAATCGGGGGTCGCGAAACGGGCAGGCCCAATCTTCCTCTACGGCCCGTCCACTATATTGGCGCGCCTCGCTACTTTCACCATGGCGAGCGAGCATGGGGTTGATGTCCCCTGCAAGGTTGCGATCGCGCTCGAGAATGGCTTCGCGCATGCGCTCATATCGCCCATCGCTGCGAAGGTGTTCGAACTGGTTGTGCAGATTGAACACCATCGTCGGATGCGCAAATCGCCGTGCCGGGCGCGAGGCTTGGGGGTGAAGGCCGACCACGAAATATGCTTCGCCCCCGAAACTGAGCGAGAAATGAGGGTCGGAAGGGTCGGGGCTGACTCGCGGATCGTAAGGCTGACCGAGCCAATTATCCTTGTCCGCAAAGGACTGCAATCGCTCCCAAAGCAGCCGCTCGAACTCGACTTCATCGATGTCGCTCGGCTGCGCGAAGACGATAGCTACGCTTCTCAAACCCTCCGGGTCGTTACGGTAGGTCTGCGCCCATTGCAGCAATTTGCCGTGAATGCGCAGATCGTCCCAACTGCTCCGCATGTCGAATGCGACGATCACTTCGAGGAGCCCTCGGGCCAGCGCCGATTTCGCTCCGACGCAAGGGAACTCGGTCGCAGCCACATGGTCGCGAAACTCGTCCGCGATCCGTTCCGCCAAATCGCCTTCGACCGCCAAGACCCCCGGGTTCATTGCGAAACCGCCTCTTCCGGAGCGGGTTGCAGCGCGGCATCTTTCGAGCGCCCCATGGTCCAGTTCCCTTGCATACGAACCTTGGGATTCGGAGCGCACCATATCTCGCCGGATCGATCCAGCGCCGTTACCCAAATCAGGTTATGTTCCACACCGTAGTCAATAACCGCGAAGGCCAGGCCTTGACCCTTGTCCAGGACAAGCACCGGTAACGGGGGATCCAATTGTGTGAACATCTTGCCTTCTTCGTCGCGCCTCAGGGAACGGCGCGGAATCGAAAGGCACCCCCTCGACCACACGCCAGCGACGGCGTTCCATTGGACAATGGCGCATCGCCACCGTCACAACGAGGAAGGTCGGCAAAAGGGGCCAGAACTGATATCGGTTAGTCCGAATAGCGATCGGAAGCGACCCGATGGCCATTCGCATTCGAGGTGTGGGAAGCCGCCATTCCGCCCCCGGGCCAATTACGCACAAGATCGAAGGCATGACCCCCGCGCGCATTGGCTTTGGCTTGGCTTCCCGCACCCAAAGACAGGGCTTTTTCGGGCTGCCGTTACCGGCGTGCCGAACGATATGTATCGCGCTCCCTCACTTCCACAAGCAGAGTGAGAGCCTCATGATCGATCTCTTTGACGAATTGGCTCGTAAGGTCTTTGGCACACTTCCTGATAGCGGGCTTGCCGGCAAACACGGAGCCGTCTTTACACCGTTTGATGGCGAATTTCGTCATCCGGTCGAGCAAGGCTTCGCGGTTTTCGGACGTCGACAATTCACTCTTTGTCAGCGCGAATTCGACGACCTCCCCGGCATGGGCGACTTGCGGCACCGAAGACAGTACCGACAAGAGAACGAGGTGTTTCTTGGAAAATCGCATGCTAACCTCCGCTGTTGCTGCAATGCAGTATGAACGGTGCGCCCGGGCATGCCATCGCAAAGACATCAAGATGCCATTGCAATCGTCGCAACGGGGTAAGCCTCTGATATCGGACATTTTGTGGGCGTAGCATAAGCTGCCTGATGCGAAATCGCCATTTGTGCGGTGCAGCAATTCCGTGCATAGTCGCGCGAGATTTCGAGGAATTTACAATCCGCAGACTACCTCCAACCGGTTCTTTGGAAGCCTTTCTTGCAGCGGCGCGTTTCGGTTCGCTGCGAAAGGCTTCGGACGAGCTGAATTTATCCGTTTCGGCCCTAAGCCGGCGCGTTCAAAAGCTGGAACGGCACGTTGGTACCGTGCTCTTCACGCGCACGGGGAATGAGTATCGGCTCAACCAGGAGGGTAAGCGCCTGGTTACCGAGATCGAACAGCCTTTCGATCAAATGATGTCGGTATTCGAGCGGCGCGAGGAGCCGCGAAAAATGGAGCTGGTCGTCGGCGTTCCGACATCCTTCGCCACGGCATGGCTGATACCGCGTCTCGACTTTTTCCGGAAAGCCAACACCGACATAGAA
>MDTG01258914.1_pt1 | contig 12926 bp, 10 predicted proteins | sample 811421 | NCBI WGS metagenome assembly MDTG01 (sample SAMN05326645, study PRJNA326480) | marine metagenome | isolation source: seawater | place: Pacific Ocean: South East | collected 2011
AATGATTAACAAAAAAATAAATTCCAAAATAAAATAAAAAACTAAGCCAATGATTAATTGTTCCATTGTTTAAAATACTCAATCCAGATTGCACAACTAGTTGTCTTTCGTACGAATAATTTAACGCATATATTGCAGAACTTTCTAAATCAACACCGATTTGTTCTCGATCGAACTCAGTTAAGTCACTCCAGATTTTAATTACATCCTCCTGATTTCCTTGCTGCGTAATTAAGAATAAAATAAGTAAACTTCCTAATAACCCATAAAAATATGAAAAATTTCTATCAATGTTTTTAAGCAGTAAGAAATAAAAAGGAATAGTTATAAATAATGTTCCTTCATGAATTAATGCTAAAAAAATTAAAGTTATGATTAGATAAAACTTTATAGTTTTGTTGATTTCATTATTATTTTTCTTCAACATCAATATAAATATAAGAAAAAAATTTATAGCGAATACTTCTTTTCTGTTGTAAGTATTTCCATAATAGATAAGGTACAGAAGCCCAAAAGACGATAAAAGAAGAAGATTAAATTGATTTAAATTAAAATTAAATTTATTAAAAATTAAAAAAATTAAAAATAATAATAAAATACAGTTAATAAAAATAATAAAATTTAAAGTTTTAAACGCAGGATTGTTTTGACTGATTATCAATATTATCTCGCCAAGAAGCCCTCTTCTAACAAATTTATCTGGATAAGAAATTAAATTTTCACCATATGACCAAGTTCCCCATTTTAAACTACTTGATAAAACTGTATATCTCATTAATAAAAGCAATGTAGCTGATACTAGAAAAATAGATATAAAACGATTTTTCATGCTTGCATTATGTATCATCTCTTAATAGTAACTTGTTAGTTGAAAATTAATCTAACAGAGAAAAAAGAATATTAATTTAGCGAAATAAAGGAATCTTTATCAAACTGATCTTTATTTTTCAATACAATTTCATCAAAATAATTCCAGGCAAGGACAATAACTTTATCAACTTCTTTTTTACCAATACTGTTTTTCGAGATTATTTTTATACCAGTTCCGGGGATAAATTTATTTTGTTTAAGAGTATTCTCGTCAATAGTAAATTGAATTTGATTTTTATTAATTCCATAAAAATTTAGTAGAGTAGTTGCCTTTGCAGGAGCTCCAAAACCAATTAGTTTCTTACCCGAACTAATCAAATCATTTATCTTCTTTAAAGAATTTGATTTCTTATAATTTACTTGTTCAGAAAAATTTATATATGTATCAAAATTTTTTATTCCAAATTCAAGCTCTTCATCAATTATTTTTTTTACACTGCCATGAGTTCTTTGTTTTGAATTTTTTGAACAATAGACTCTAATAGACCCACCATGAGTATCTATTTTTTCAACTTTGTAAATTTTTAAATCAAAGTCTTCAAAGAATTTTAATAAGGATGTTAATGTCCAGTAGTTTGTATGTTCATGATAAATATTATCAAAAGTAAGATCCTTCAATGTGTTCAAAAAGTATTGTACTTCAAATAAAAATACTCCATTTTTCTTCAAAATATCTGAAGCATTTTGAGCAATATCTTTTAAATTGTCACTATGTGCAAAAACATTAAAAGCTGTAACTAAATCTGCCTTTCCGTATTTGTTTTCTATTTTTTTTGAAATTTTATGATCAAAATAACTATTAAGTGTTTCCAAATTATTCTCATTTGCTATCTTTGCTATATTCTTTGCTGGTTCAACGCCTATAGATCTTATTCCTTTCTCTATAAGTGGTTTTAAAAATATTCCATCATTACTTCCAATATCAACTACAAAAGATTTTTGGTCTAGATTAATCTCTTTTACAAGAGAGGTACAGAGATTTTCAAAATGAACTTTAAATGATTCAGTAGTTGAGGATACGTATAAATATTCATCAAACATTTCACCAGGAGGAACAACAACACTTAACTGTACATTAAAACACTCTAAATTTTTACAAATTACAAGCTCTAATGGATATTTCTTAATTAAATTACTTTCAGAATTTAATAAATTATTTGCTAAAGGACTTAAACCTAGTGAAAGAAACATTTCTAATTCATTTCCATTACATGATCTACATTTTTGTTTGTAATTGTTAATCAAAAAATCGGCAAGATCATTGCCAACAAGATTATGTTTAAAAGTATGTGTAACACCGTAATCATCATGCTCTCTGTCACCAATTACAAGATTCATCAGAACTGAGTCCTCAAGAAATATCATTGTGTGAGCAACGTTTGGAGGAATAATTGAGAGATCACCTTGTTTAACAATTCGCGTTTCCACTACAGAATTATCATCAAGTAAATTTTTTGTCACACTTATATATTTACCAGAAACAAGAAGACATTTTTGTGTTTGAATTGGATGAAAATGATTACCTCTTATAGAGTCTTTTTTTGACTCTACTAAACCAATCATATTTATAGCATCATCAAAATAATAATTTTCAATCACTCCTCTTTTATCGATATATGGATCTTTTCCTTTTTCAATAATTTCGTTAAAATTTTCAACATTAACAAATGACCATTCATCTATCATTTCTTTCAAGCTATTTTCAATATCATACAAAAATTTAAATCCAAATTTCTTAATTTTTTCATTACTAAGTCCATAACCTTTATTGGGTATTGGATCATCTGTTTTAGTAATTTTTACTCCAGGGTTTATGTTTTTACACAATTTTGCAACATTTTCAACACTTATATTTTCATTTACGCAATTAAATATTTCATTATTTATATCTGGATTTTCACCAACAAACTCGAGACACCTCGCAACATCTTTTACGGAAACTAAACTTTTTAGTTGTTTACCTCCTCCATAAAGTTTTAGTTCACCGGACATAGAAGACAGTTTTGCAAATAAATTTGCCATAATATTCAGTCTTGTTGAATCATCTGATAAACCATACACAGAACCTAATCGTAGAATTACAAAATTCTTTTTTGAATTTTGCAAATCAACCTCCGTTTCGTATTTTGATTTCGAATATGCTAACAATGGTTTTGGAGGGAATTCTTCTTTAATATCTTTATTTATATTTTTCACTCCTTCGTATACAACATGAGTTGATGGAAAAACTATTTTCGTTTTTTTCGAAGCTAAATTAATTATATTTTGAGATCCATTAATTCCGACATTTCTAATTTCTTTATCCTTTTCAGAATTGGAATCTTTTTTTGTTGTACCTACATCTGTTATTCCGGCTAAATGATAAATAATATCTACATCTTTGACTACATCTTGAATTTCAGCTTTATTTAATATATCAGCTTGAACAAATTTAATATTCCAATTTTTGAGTTTAATTATTCTTGAAGAGAAGAAATTATTATCAATAACAGTAACATCATATTTTTTTGATTTTCCAGAATAAATCTTACATAACTCCATTCCAATATATCCAAGACCACCAGTGATTAAAATTTTTTTCATAACTTACTCAATTAATGCCTATTATAACTTTGCAGTGAACATCAAAGGATATTTTAAACTCATATATGTCAATTTATGGTGTAAAGATCTTTTTTAAGTTTTTTGTTTTGATTAAATAAAATTGATAATCTGTGTAGACCGTCATTTATTAAATAATACTTTTTTAGCTTAAATCTAACTTCTTTTAGTCTTACGGGGTTGCTTGATAATTCTTTATAATTAAAATTTTTTATTAAAAAATCAAAATTTTTAATTGAATGATCTATTTGATCACTCAAATCAATATATTTTTTGTAAAGTGAATAATTATTTTCTTTATCATGAATATATTTAAAGTGAACACTGTCTTTGATATTTACGATAATAAATTTTTTTTTCGTCTCTTTTTTTTCAAAATAATACAAGATGTTTTCATTTTTAAAATATCCATCGGGAAATAGATATTTGTCATCTAGTTTGAACAATAATCTGCAGTATATTTTACGAATTGAAATGTCTGAAGAAAACATAATTATTTAGATTATAGTATTGAGTGGAAAACGAATTATGAAATATTCAGATCAATGGGATGAGCTAGATTTTTTATTCAACAGAGCTAAGCTCAAAACACTAGAAACCTCGACAAGTAAGAAAGTAAGAATAAAACTAATACATCAATTGTCTGAAATATTATCTAAATTAAATATTACGTTTTACCTAGATAAAAAAACAAGCTTGATTTTTAATACAACATTTACTGAGAAGGTATATGAAGATTTTTTTGTCGTTGAAGAAAAAAATTTTAACCTAATTTTAGAAACAATTGATAAATTTACAGACTTTAATTTTAATGTTGTATTAATAAATGAAAAAAAGATTTCATTCGAAAAGCAGGGAAGAGTTCTTACAATTTTAAGTAGTTTTGAGAAATTAAATAACCCAAAAATAAAAATTGAAGAAGTTATAGATGGCGATAAAAATTTTTTAATAAACAAAAGTTTTAAAATAAATAGTAATAAAAAATATTTAAACAATTTTAAAAAATTTTTAAAAAAGTTCTATTTAAATACATTTAAATCAAATCTAAATAAAGATGATTTTTTAAAATTAGATATTGAGTTAAATTATTCAAAAAGTTGGATATTGCGAAAGCCCCATCTAGATATTGTTACTAACAGTGGAAAAAATAGGAAAATATATGAAATAGTTGATTATTTCTCAGCAAATGAAAATCTTGATAAATTATCCAAAAAAATAATTGATACAGACAACAGTAAGGTTTATGAAGAGCCAATTTATGCAAATAGAGAATTTTGGAACAATGGAAATAATTATTTTATTTACTCAATTATCTATGGATTTAGAAAAAATGTAACACCTTACAAAAATGCAAATGATTATATTATTAAAAATAATAAGTTAAATCTTTATTCAAAGGAATACTATGAAAGCCTTGAAATCATGAATGATGATGAAATAGTTGAATTTTTAAAAAAGAATCCAATTGAAATTTTAAATAATTCAATAGTAAGCGGCAAACACCGTGCATTTGCAATGGTAGGAAGAATTGTCAAAGATGAACAATATTTTAATTTTAAAGTAAAGTATGTTTAAAAAAATAATCCAAATCTATTTACTCAAAGAAATTTATAATTTCTTCGTTGAAAATCAAAATATAAGTTATGTACTTATTAAAAAAAATAGTAATTTTCCAAACCTTAAAACTGGAAGTGACCTTGATTTGTTGGTTGATGATCTGTCTTTATTTGTTAAAACTGTAGAAGATTATTTTTCTAAAAAAATCCTTATTAATATAAATAAACTTGAAAAATCTGAGACAAATATCAATTTAGATTTTTATTACAGAAAAAATTTGCTATACAAACTAGATTTAGTATCTAATTTAAATAATTTCAAACATCTTAATCATCCAAGTAAGTTCTTAGATCATATATTTCAAAATTATATATTGTTTAGTTACAAATTTTTTAATAGAAATTATTCCATAAAGATTCCATCCGAAAGCAATGACATAATAATTCGTTATTTGGAATTTAAGAAATATCCTGAAAAACTCCATCATTATTATTTTCTAAAAAGCAAAGATTCAATTTTAATCTCAGAAATTAACAGAGATTACAAAGAATATTTGAATGAGAGCATCTCATTTTAAGTTAAATATTATTTATTTTTATTGGATTTTTAAAAAGCAATTCAAAATTCTTATTCTTTTTTCGCATCCATGGATCTGGCAAAATGGTTATTGAACTTTCATCAGTTTTTAGAAAAGCTGCTACTAGAGAAAAGGTACTATTGCTTAAAATATAGTGCTTATTGTGTAGCATACGTGAAAAAGTTTTCACTGTATCATCATATGCATCTGAAGGTGAATAGATTTTATTAATTTTTTGAAATATCTTATTTTGTTTCACCCAACTTTCATCGTCAGTAAAGACTGTAAATTTAGGCTCCTTTATTTTACTTCTCATCTCATTCATAGCTGCTTCAAAATAATCTACACTTAAACTCTCACCAATTTCAACATAGTCAGTCCGTCTAACATGAATCATTACAGATGATTCATCTGGTTCAATCATTATCGATTGATTAATTTCATCAATATTCGTTAGGCAGTTTAATAGATAATCTTTTGACGAATTTATGTATTCAACATCTTGCCAATATCCATTGAATTCATTAAATATGGCTTTAGGAGGAAAAATAAAATTATTATCATCAAACATTGAATATATGTATTCATTATTTAGGTATCTATTAAGGAGTTCATATTTTTTAAGAGTTACTTTACCTGCTTTGGTGCAATCGTAAATTGAAGGCGGAAAAATTTCATTACGTGGAAATTTTGTATTTTTTTTAAACCACAAAGTATTTACTTTTACGTTTATCCCATTTTGTTTAAGATAATTAGCAAAGCAATACTGAAATACCTGGTTTCCAAAACCACCCATTATATTTACAAGCGCACTTTTTTTCATGAAACTTTTTCTTGCATTGTTTATTCCTAAAGCCTAATTTATAAATTTAATATTTTTGACATAATTTCTTTTATTTACCAAAAAATCTATCTCTTTATATATGTTTTTATTTTTGAACTGGAAATTTTCCCATTGACCAAAATATGGTCTTGTTAAATTTACTATTCCAGCAAGAGCATCGATACCAACACCGATATCAATGTAGATAGCTTTTTTAATATTTTTTAACTCATGTAACAATCCAGATTTTACATGGCCCACCCCTACAAAAAAAACTTTGCTTTCTGAATTTAATAGTTGTTTTTTAGTTGTTTTAATTGTTTTCTTCAAATTATCACAAGCAAATCTTTGAGGTATTGTTATGTAATCAGTAAATTTCTGTACACCGATGTATTCTTGGTATTGATTATGCTCCATAAGATTATGTATTAATTCTATTTTTTTATCTGCACCAATTAGGCCAATATTTTGATTTATATTATTGAAGAACCATTTATTTGCAACAAGTCCATAAATGTATTCAGACGGAAAATCAGATGGTTTCCCAAACAATTCATGAAACATATTTTTATGCATTGTTTGAATTTGGCTTGTATAAAAATTATTTTGTTTTGAACCTTCAACAAACTTTTTATGATTTATGAGATAATACGGCTTCTTTAAAGCTCTTCTTCCTGGTTTAGCACTTCCTTTTGGATCTTTTTTTAAAAAATAATAATCCCCATCTCCAAATTTATAGTAAGTATTGTTATTAGTATTTTTTATATCATTCATAATTTGTGTTTTGAAATTATTTAGTTCAAGCTGAAAATCTTGAAAAAGATTTTCATTAGAAAATTCTTTTGGAGGATCGAGATAAATTGTATTTGTAATTTTGTATTTATCGAGCATTATTGATAATTCTAATATAATTGAACCTACTAATCTTTTATGAAAAGTAAGTAATATATAATCGTGAAAACAAAATTTAAAAAAAATCACTTTACTTCTGTAAGAAATTTACCCAAAAATATTAAACCTGAAGATAAATTTTTGTTTGAACATGAATTGAATAGAAGATTTGAGGGTTCAAAAATATTTTTTGTAAAAAAAATATATATACATAAGACAAAACTAAGTAAATTTAAATATTTTCAAGTTTATTCAGCACATTGGAGAATGCATAAATATCTACTCAAATACAAAGTTCGGTTTTTTTTAAATAACTTTTTATCTTTTATAAAAAAAGAATTAAAAGATGAAGAAGTGATATCGATAAATAAAGCTTCATGGGTGATTGATCAGAAAAGCTACAAGTACATGCATTGGTTTTCAGATTCTTTACAAAGAATTGAACAAATTAAAAAATATTTACAAGAATACCCAATAATAATTGAAGATCGTTATGAAAATTATAAATATGTTCTTGAGACTTTAGAGATTTTAAATATTCCATACATTGTTTGTGAGCGAACAAAAATTTATAAGGTAAAAGACCTATTAATTTCGTCTCACTCAGCACCGGCTGGTAATTACAATGAAGATTTAGTTCAATCTATTTCAAAGCAATTCAAAAATCTTGCAAAAAAAGAAAATAATTCTACAAACTTCAAAAAAATTTGGATTACAAGAGAAAATGCAAGTATTAGAAAGATTAAAAATTTTCAAGATATTAAACAAATTATTGAAAAGTTTAATTACAAAATAATAGCCTTAGAAGAATACTCATTACTTGATCAGATTGACATGCTTTATAATGCAAAAGTAATCGCAGGTTTGCAAGGTGCAGGCTTAAATAATATACTCTTCATGAAAAATGGAAGTAAAGTCTTTGAAATAAGAGATAAAGAAGATAACAAAAATAATTGTTATTTTTCATTATCTTCTGCATTGAATATAGACTTTTTCTACTGTACAGCATCATCAGTAGAAAAAGGAAATTTTCATTCTTCTGATTATGTTGTTGATCCCGAGAAACTTACTTTATCGTTTAAAGAAATAGAAGAATCACTATAACACTGATAAGTTAGTTAGAATAAAAAATGACTTAATAAAAATTAAAGGAAATTTTTTGGAAAGATTTAGAAAATTTTATGAAGATGTTTTATACGTCTCTAAGATAACAAAAACAGGAAATAAAAAAATTACAATTTTTATTGCAGTTGTTTTATCTCAATTAACTGCTGCTACTGACATTGGTATAATCATTTTTTTTGCAGCAATTTTGACAGGATCATTTGATGAATCAAATATTTTTGCTCCTGTAACTGAATTAGTCTTGGACTATAAATTTATTCTTCCAATAATGGTTGTTCTTAGGTTTGTGTTTATATACGTTCAAAGTATGAGTCTTAAAAATTTAGAATTAAATGTACAAAGAAATTTAAAAGTATTTTTGTTAGATGATGTTTTCGATAAGAGAAACTATTCTATTGCTGATGCTTACTTCTACATTAATGTATTAGCTGGCCATATTTCTTTTTTCTATTCAAATCTAACTGGGTTTATTAATAGTAGCTTACAAACAGTTGCTTATTTAACATATCTTGTAATCGCAGACAGCAGAGTAATTTTTACTTTTGGTTTAGGTGCTCTTGCATTGTCAATACCAACAAGGATATTGATTCGTAAAGCAAGACAATTTATGCATGAATCCTATGAGTACACTCAACAATCCAATGTGGAAGTTCAAAGAATTGTTGACAATATGTTATTAATAAAAATTTTAAAGAAGGAAACAGAAGAGATAAACAATTTTTCAATGACTCTAAAAAAATTAAATGAAAGTGTATACAACAATCACAAGTACGGTGCGTTTAACTCTTTTTTACCAAGTTTTGTTACAATGTTTGTTTTTTCAATACTTTTAGGAATATCTCAAATAGCAAAAAGTATAACTTTGGATTTTATTGGGGTCACATTAAGGCTATTTCAATCTTTAGGTGGTATTACAAATGCTACTAATCAAATAATTAATTCCCATGTTCATATTGAAAAATTTTATGAAATGGAAAAAAATAAAGGAATTATTTACAAAGATAATTTTAGAACCGATAATTTAAAAAATGGAAAAGCAATTGAGGTAAAAGATGCATCATTTAAATACTTCAGCAGTGAAACACTAATTTTTGAAAATTTAAATCTTTCATTTGAAAAAAACTCACATACTTTATTAACAGGACCAAATGGATCTGGAAAAAGCACTCTTCTTGGTTTGATATCTGGCGTATTCTATGCTGAAAAAGGAAGTATTACTACTTCAACAGAAAGATATGGTTATATCGGAGCTACTCCACTTATCTTTACTGCAACGCTTCGAGAAAATTTATTATATGGAAATAATTTTGAAATAGATGACAAAACTCTTGTAAATTATCTAAAAGAATTTGATACGTTTAAAGAAGAATCAAACTATGACTTAAATAGAGTCATTGATAATAAAAGTTTATCATCCGGACAAATGCAAAAAATTGCATTCATTAGAGCATTGGTTGCAAAAGTAGAAATATTACTATTAGATGAGTCTACGGCAAATTTAGATGATAAAACAAGAAACCTTATTTTCAATATTTTGGAAAATACTGACATTACAATAATCAATTCAACACATGATCCTGAAAGTTTCAAGAACATTGATAGTCACTATAGAATAGAACTTGTAGATGAAAAAAGAGTAATTAATGCTATATCTTTAAATTAATAAGATATTTGTAGAAGCTTTATTTTCACCTAGATGTTTTAAAATATCAGTTAAGAAACCAGGATCTAATTGTTGTTTCTTATAACTTTTAGATTCAACAAAAGCAGTTTGATATCCACAATCAATTAAATAATTTTCTATTTCAGATATGAAATTTTCATAATTTTTATATTTTATTTTGTAAAATGTCGGATTGTATTCAAAGCAAACAGGAAATCTATTTTTGAAAACATTACTTTTGAGTATTTCCAAGTCAAGACCCTCAACATCAATCCATAGCAATGGATTTTCATCTGGTTTAATAGATATCAAGTCTTCAAGCTTCTCAGTAATAACTTCATACTTATTTATAACTTTATTCTTGTAGGTTTTTTGATATCTTTTCAATTCATTTACATTATCAAAAACCCTTGAGCATCCTTTTTCTTCTGCAAATTCTACAAATAATCTTGTACTTTTTTTCTCTCCAACCAACTTATTTAATAATTTGAATTTATCTTCAACATCATTTAGTTTTACATTTTTTGTCAACAATGAAAAATTATTTTTATTTCCCTCTATACATAAGAAATTTAAATTTTCTTTTAAATGGTAAGCAGATATTGAGCTTGTTCCAATATTCGCTCCTATATCTATAAATTTATTGATAACAATTTTTTCTTTTTCTAATATATCAAATGTTTTTTTAACTGATAACGCTGAGTAAGGTATTTTAGATATGTAACTTTTTTTTGTAATAATTCTATCATTTGTATTCATAAGGAAATTGCCATAAATTGTCTCAATTAATATTTTTTTATTCCTCGGTATTAAATTAAAAATAATTCTTCTAATTGTTTTTATTTGTGATGTCTTTTCAAAAATTTTTGAAATCCAAAAAGTAACTCTTTCAATTAGATTGATATAAAATTCAAATAACAAATTTACAATTTTAAATTTTTTTAAAAAATTTTTCATTTAAGAGTATTCTAATAAATTAGTTTGATCCACCTATATAATAATTTGAATTATCAATCTGTTTTTTATAATAAACTTCAGGCTCATCTGTCTCTTGTCGTTGGGTAATACATGCAAATCTTTTTTTTCTGATATTGTAATCTTCAGAATCATAACAATTTGATATTATTATTTTTCTGAAGCCTACCATTTTTAACCAACTTATAATCGCTTTTTTTGAAGGAAGATGAGTTATTGTTGATGTATTCCTGTAAGTATCTGGATACCAAATTTCTACAATATTTTTATTTCTTGTAAATATATTACGATTTACGGAACTTTCTAGAACCATAGCGCCCTCAATATTTAATAAATCATATAATTTTTTTATAAATTTTAACTGTTCTGGATTATGATAAAGCACCCCCGTAAAATAAATTAAATCAAATTTGCCAATTTTTTCTATAAGCTCTTTGTCTGCATATAGAAAATTCTCAACATAGTAAGAATTTGGTACTGTGATTTTTGTAAGCCACTTTTCATTTACATCTTGTTTATCAGGCAAATCAAACATTATAATTTCTGAAGGGTTCAATGTTTCTAATCTAAAAGTATCTTCACCATCTTTTGGTCCTATTTCTAAAATACGTTTATTCCTAAAAAAGTCATCCCCAAACTCACTCTTTAATTGTTGAAATAAATATTTTCTATAAGCGAATTGACCATCATATGGTTCTAATCCCCTAAGACGTCTTAGTAATTTTTTAAAATACCAAATTGATGTATCAAGCATATTTAATTATAAACAAAAATTAATATAAATTAATTTTCAAAACTTTATGATCTATTTTTGGGTTGTAATTTCATAATCTAATTTTTCTGTATTTATAGTTTTTTCTAGTGAATAATTATTAATTGAAAATTCATATGCTTGCTTTGAGATTAAAATTTCTTCTTCGATTTGTAATTTATTTAACAAAAAACTTGGTACACTTTCCTGGAGTTCTTCGATGATATAGCCGTTTATGTTGTGTTGAATTATCTCTTTTGTATTTTCATTTCCTTTTGCAAAACAAATACATCCTCTAGACATGGCTTCAATTAAAGATTTTGGATGGCCTTCAAAATCCGAATATAGGACAAAGTACCTATAATTTTTATATAGATTTAACAAATCATCATACTCAAGTAAACCTAAAAAATTTACATTTACATTAAGTTCATTTGCTAATTTTTTGAGATCCTCCATCTCAGATCCACGTCCAACAATATCGATTGAGATATCAGAATCTTTAAATTCTCTAATTAAGCCTTTCATGTTTTTTTGGTTCTCCAGCCTTCCAACTGATAGGACTTTCTTGGCTACTCTATTTTCGATATTTTCATAACTGGTTTCGACAACCCAGTTTGAACGTATCTTCAATTTCTTTTTATTCAACCATAAAAACTTTTTAAGTAAAAAATCATGATCTGTTTTTGAAGTCACAAAATAAAGACTTGAAAAAAGAATTGCTATTTGAGTTAAAACAAAATAGAAAAACAATTTAGTATTTTTTTTATTCTGTTTTTTCCCAAAAGAGTAAAGATCGAATCCTGTCCTAAGAATTAGGGGTTTATTTTTGACTAACTTTAAAGTAATTGGAAACCATGAGCCATACATTTGATTTGTTTTATAAATATCTGTATCACCTATAATTTTTTTCAATTTAAAAGGAGCTATAAAAGACTGAAGAAGCTGAAGAGTTCTATTATTTGGTTTATTTAGATATTTATAAATTGGAATTATCTGAATATTTTTTAATTTTTCTTGATAATTTAAGTCATTCTCATTTCCATAAGTTACAAATTTAAAGGATATATCTTCATTTTTTGTTAGTTTTCTA
>MDTG01093440.1_pt1 | contig 12925 bp, 12 predicted proteins | sample 811421 | NCBI WGS metagenome assembly MDTG01 (sample SAMN05326645, study PRJNA326480) | marine metagenome | isolation source: seawater | place: Pacific Ocean: South East | collected 2011
TGACTTTACATTTAATGAAATTAAAAATTCAGATGAAGCTTTTGTTACTGGAACCTTTGCTGGAATTATTCCTGTATCAAAATTAGAGGATAGGGATTTGCTCTCAAATCATAAAAATTCACTAACTAATAAAATTCGTTTATTATATAATAAATCAATAGGAGATTATATAAAATAACATGAGAATCGCTTGTTGGTCTGGTCCAAGAAATATATCTACTGCATTAATGAGATCTTGGTCATCTAGAAATGAAACGTACGTAACTGATGAACCTTTTTATGCCTTTTATTTATCTACCAAGAAGATTAAACATCCAATGTATGATGAAATTATAGCTAAATATTCATGTGATTATCACCAACAAGTTCAATATCTTTCATCAGATATTCCAAATAACAAAAAAATATGGTATCAAAAACACATGGCACATCATTTGATAGATTTTGATGATATAAATTGGTTAAAAGAATTTAATAATTGTATTCTCATAAGACATCCAAAGGAAGTCATTAGCTCATATACAAAAAAAAATAGTTTAACAAATATTGATGATCTTGGATATACACAGCAAATAAAAATTATTAATTTTTTAAAAAAAAATGGGCTCAAATATGTTGTTATAGACTCAAAAATATTACTTAGTAATCCTGAAAAAATATTAATGAAGTGGTGTGATGAATTAAATATAAAATTTGAAAAGTCAATGTTAAAATGGAAAAAGGGACCATATGAAACAGATGGTATTTGGTGGAAACATTGGTATAACAATGTTAATCAAAGTACTGAATTTTTTCAATTTGAAAGAAAAATCAATAAAGTTGACAAGAATTTTAATGATATTTACGATAAATCATTAAAATTATATAATAAAATGTTTTCTGAGTGTATAAAATGATTCTTAAACAACATAATGTGAACTATATTTTAACATGGCAATTTTTTTAACTGTTACTTCACATCCGGACGATGAAATTCTTGGATTTGGCGGAAGTGCCTATTTTTTAACAAAAAAAGGGCATGTAGTTCAAAATTGTATGTTGTCAGGACATGTTGAAGAAAGAAAAAATAGACCTGAGCTCATTGAGCTTAATAGAAATATTGATAAAGCACAAAAAATAGTAGGCGCAGAAAAACCAATTCTTGGCAATTTTCCTAATATAAAATTTAATACTGTTCCTCATATAGAGTTAGTGCAATTTATTGAACAAATTATTTTAGACACAAAACCTGATTATATTATTACCCATCATCCTCACGATTTAAATAATGATCATTATCATACATCAAAAGCATGTCAAGCTGCAGCTCGACTTTATCAAAGAAGAAAAATTAAAAAAATAAAAGGCTTGTATTTTATGGAAGTTCCATCTTCCACTGATTGGTCATTTCAATCTACAGAAAACTCGTTCAAACCTGATACATTTATAGCGATTGGAACAACTGGTTTAAATAGAAAAATAAAAGCTTTAAATTCTTATAAAGGGATAATGAGAGACTATCCTCATCCAAGAAGCGAAGAAGCAATTAAAGCTCTTTCAGTAATAAGAGGTGCTCAAGCTGGCAGAAAATTTTGTGAAAGCTTCCAGACCGCCATTAATGTAATTGATTAATGCTTTACTATTTCTTCAAAAGAATATTTGATGTATTAATGTCATTATTTGTTCTAATTTTTTTATCACCACTATTGTTATTTATTTCTTTTTTAATTTTTTTTCAAGATTACAATAAAATTATATTTCAGCAGATTCGCATTGGTCAGAATGGTATAAAATTTACTTTTTATAAATTTAGAACCATGCCTATAAATACTCCTAATGTTACTTCAGATAGAACTGATAATATAAAAATAACAAAAATAGGTAAAATATTAAGAAGGACTAATATGGATGAATTACCTCAATTTTTTAACGTAATAAAAGGTGATATGAGTGTTATTGGTCCAAGGCCTGCACTCCCCTCCCAATCTTTACTAATTAAATTAAGAGAAGAAAATGGAGCTTTAAAATTAAAACCAGGTCTTACTGGATGGGCTCAAGTAAATTCTTATGATAATATGACAGAAAATAAAAAAGCAGAATTAGATGGAGAATATTTTAAAAATCATTCTTTTTATATGGATTTAAAAATATTTTTTAAAACAATGATTTATTTTACTAAAAAACCCCCAACATATTAAATGAAAGTAGCTTTTTGCACATGCGTAAAATTGGGATTAAGCTGTATAGAAAAAATCCATGATATCAACGAGCGCTTTGACTTATTTATCACGCTAGAAGATCATTTAGCGTTAAAAAAGTCAGGTAGGATATTCTTAGATGAAGTTGCAGAAAAAACTAACACACCAATTATTAAAACATCTCATATAAATAATCAACATGTGATAGACTCCTTAAAAGAACATAATATTGATTGGTTATTTATTATAGGATGGTCACAAATAGCATCGATTGATGTATTAAATGCTTGTAATAAAGGCACAATTGGAGCACATCCAACTTTACTACCATATGGACGAGGAAGAGCTGCTATACCTTGGACAATTATAAAAGGATTAGAATTAACTGGTCTAACTTTTTTTAAAATGGATGAAGGCGTTGATACTGGAGATATATTAGAGCAAATTGAAATACCTATTTCAAAAAATGAAAATGCAACTACGTTATATGATAAAGTAAATAATGCTCATATAGATTTGATCGCTAAAGTTTGGCCAAAAATACAAACCAATAACCTTGTTGGTAAAAAACAAAATGAAACATTAGCAACTTATTGGGAAGGTAGAAAACCAAAAGATGGTGAAATTTTTTCAGAGAAAATGAGTGTAGATGAGGTTGATAGACTTGTAAGAGCTACTACAAAACCATATCCAGGAGCTTTTTTAATCAAAAAAAATAAAAAAATTATAATATGGTCTGGTGAAAAAAATAGCAATTCAAATGGTATGAAGATTAAATGCAAAGATGGTATATTTATTGCTACTGATATTGAAACTTTAGATGTATGAATTTAATATTTAAAATATGGAAACAGCCTACATGGATAAAATGGTTAATTTATTTTGCTGTTGTTTACATCCTTTTCTTAATTAAAGAAGCTTTTGCTATTGTACTGTGGTTCTTATTTTGTGTTATCCTATACTATATCATTTTTGCTCAAAATTTATTTAAAACAAGGACTTATTATGAAAAAAGATAAAATTAGAGTTGGCATGATTGTTGATGCTGGTCCAATACCTTATCTTACTTATGATTTGATTGAAAAAAGCCAGAACCAGGACAAGTATGAAATTGTTGCTTTATTTGTTCAACATAATAACAAAGTTCCTAAAAATATTATATCAAAACTCTTCAGTTATATTTCTAGAAGAGGATTTAAAAAATTTATAGAGTCACTATCTTTTGCTATTATAAAAAAAATTGAAAAGTTTTTTCTTATAAAATTTTATGGTCTAGGAATCATATTCTCTTCTAAAAATATTAATTCTTTCAATTGTAAAGTTGTTGATGTTAATCCAAAAATATCAAAAAGTGGTATTATATATAGATTTGAAGAAGATGATATAAACAAGATAAAAAAAATGGATTTAGATGTTTTAGTTAGATGTGGTGGTGGAATCTTAAAAGGAGAAATATTAAATGTATGTCCAAAAGGAATTCTATCATTTCATCATGCAGATAATGATATAAATAGAGGGGGTCCACCTGGATTTTGGGAAGTGTTTTACAAACAGCCTTCAACTGGTTTTATAATCCAAAAGCTCAACGAAGAATTGGATGGTGGTAATGTTATTTTTAAAGGTAGTATTAGAACCTATTATTTTTATTTACTCAATTGGGCAAGAATATGCATTAAAGCAAATTATTTTATGCACAATCAATTAATGAATTTAAATGATGATAATTATGTTCAAAGAAAATATGCTAAAAAACCTTATTTTAATGAATTATTCACAGTTCCCTCTTTAACAAATCAAATAAAATATATTCTACAAACAGTTTCAATTTTATTTCAGAAAATATGGAATAAAATTACACTAAAAAAATTAATATGGGGGATATCATATCAGTTTACTAATAATTGGGATGGAATTGTTTTTAGAAAATCAATTAAAATCAAAAACACTAAAAATCACTTCTTTGCTGATCCTTTTATTTCAAAATATAATAATCGTAATATTATATTTTTTGAGGACTACGATTTCAAAAAAAGTAAAGCTGCTATATCAGCCATAGAAGTCAACTCCGATAAGTCATATACGAAACTTGGTACTGTACTAGAAGAAAGTTTTCATTTATCATATCCATACATTTTTGAATATAATGATAATCTCTATATGTGTCCTGAATCTCATAAAAATAAAGATATAAGATTATACAAGTGTAAAAAATACCCAATGAAATGGGAATTAGAAAACATTCTAATAGATGATATTTGTGCTGGAGACATAAATATTTTTCACCACAATGATAAATGGTGGATATTTGCAAATGTAGATTCTTCAGATTTAAATAAATATTCAGAAGGGGATCATGATTCAGAGTTGCACATATTCTTTTCAGATAAATTAATAGATGGTGAATGGAAAAAGCATCCTAAAAATCCTGTAGTATTTGACTCTGGTCATGCTAGAAACGCTGGAAAAATTTCTAACAATGATGGTTCTATATATCGAGTTTATCAAAAACAAGGTTTTAATGTTTATGGAGAAAATTTTGGAATTTCAAAAATAATAACATTATCACCAAAAGACTTTAAAGAAGAAAAACTTTTCGAGGTTGAACCTAATTTTTACAAAAATATCCTAGGTACACACCATTTTTCTTTTGAAGATGATTTAGCTGTCTTTGATCACGTTGAAATTGGGAGAAATTAGATATGAAAAAAATATATATATTAATAATGATTATAGCCTTTTCAATTTTATGGTATAATTCTGAATTGAAAGCTGAAGATTATAGACCCCACGGTTCCCAGGATGCATTACCTGAACTAACAAGGAATAATTATTTAATTGGTCACTTGAATGAAAACAGGTCTTCTTACAGAGTTTCATATTATGATATTAATATTGATTTTGATATCGAAAATAAATCAATAAATGGTTTTGTTAAGATTAAAGCTGAAAGCCTGAATGATTTAAATACATTGCAAATAGATTTAGCTGAAAACCTTAGTATTAATAAAATACTATATAATAAGATTAAGCTACCCTTTTCAAGGGAATATGATGCAGTGTTAATTGATTTTCCTGATTATATATATAAAGGTAATTTTTTTGAATTTGAAGTTCACTATGAAGGCATTCCACAAAACGCAGATAATCCGCCATGGGCAGGAGGATTTACATGGTCATTAGATAAAGATGGAAGAGATTGGATTGCAGTTTCATGTGAAGGTGAAGGCGCAAGAATTTGGTGGCCTAATAAAGACCATATTACTGCTGAAGGAGATAGTGTAAGAATGGCATATACTGTTCCTTCAAACATGGTTGCTGTTGGAAATGGAAATTTAAGAGGTATTGAAACAAAGAATAAAAAATCAACCTATGAGTGGTTTGTAAGTAATCCAATTAATAATTATAATATTTCAGTACAAATTGGTAACTATGTTGCAGTTCAAGATACGTTTATCAAAGATAATGTTGTCCATTATATGAATCATTATGTATTAGACTATAACAAAGAGCTTGCTTCTAATTACTTTCCTCAGTCAAAAGAAGTGATTCGTTTCTACGAAAAATATTTTGGAGACTATCAATGGTATGAAGATGGATACAAACTTATTGAAGTACCTTACCTTGGAATGGAACACCAGTCAGCAGTAACGTATGGTAATGGATTTAGTATGTATAATGGTGTCAGAAGCAAAAGTTGGCCTATGTACGGTGTAATAGACCCATTAATAATTCATGAAACTGGACATGAATGGTTTGGGAACAGCGTTACCGCATCTGATCCTACACATATTTGGATTCACGAAGGATTACAAGTTTATTCAGAAGCCATATATTTTGAAGATAAGTTTAATAGCTATGAAGTTGGAGTTCATTATTTAAATACTTTAAAAAATAGAATAAGTAATAATATACCAATTGTTGGAAAGGAAGATGAAAATCATTGGGCACTTCACGGTGATACATATATGAAAGGTGCTTGGGTAATGCACACATTAAGAAGTGTAATTAATAATGATAAAATATGGTTTGAAATTTTAGAAGAATTTATGATCGAAAATGCTAAAGGTTTTGCTAATACAAGAGATTTTTTTAATAAAGTCAACCAGAAGACAGGAGAAGATTATTGGTATTTTGCTGAACAATATTTTTATAGCCCTAACCAACCTGAGTTAGATTTTTATCAATCCAATAATGAGTTCCATTATAAATGGAATAATGTAAATGACAATTTCATAATGCCCATCGATTTGTTGATAAACGGTAAAGTAAAAAGAGTTATACCCAAAAAATACTTTCAATCATTTAATATTGCGAAACACGCTCAAATTGAAGTAATGGATTGGAAATTCTATGTTAAACCACAACTTAAAGAATAATTTCCTTTTATTTGCAATTGTATCAATAACGATACAAACATTTCTTTATCCTAATAATGATAACAAAGATGTAAAAGAAAATTTTTGGGAAAGTCATAATAATAATGGAATAAATTTTTCAAGAATTACGTTAAATGATATCGGGACTTTAAAACAAAATAATTTAAACTATAAGATTTCAATTCATTTTTCTGGAAATAATTTTTTACTTGGAGAAACTTTTATAAGAAAAAATTTTCAAAAAAATTACTCAATTAAAATTGGGAGATTTTATAAAGATTTTAGCAAATATACTTCTGAAGAATTAAGCTCAGGTTCAATGTTAATAAGCAGAAATGCTCAACCAATGCCTAAAATTTCAATGCTCAAAAATACAAAAATTAATTCTATGTCATTTAATGAAATAAATTTGCAGCTTGGTATTTCTCATGGACTTTTTGATAAGAATGATATTTATACTAAAAGTCCAATGTTACATGAAAAATTTATTTATTTAAATATCACTAAAAATAAAAATATTTTTAGCTTAGGGTTTGTCCATGAAGCTATATGGGGTGGTGATATCATCAATAATAGTTCATTTCCAAGTTCAGTAGAAGATTTTTTCAAAGTTTTTATTGCTGCAGATGCCCCAAAAAATATAGATGAACCACATGCAAATGCATTAGGAAATCATTTAGGAATTTGGGATTTTAATTTTAAGAGAAAATTAAGCAATTCTGAATTAAGCCTTTATCATCAACATTTATTTGAAGACACTAGTGGACTAAGATTTGCTAATAAATTTGATGGTTTGTGGGGGATAGAATTTTCAAATTTGAAAAATGATTCTAAATTATTGCTTGAGTATATAACAACAAGAAGTGAAAATCGTGACCCGCCATATGTTAATGAATCATACTATAATCACTATCAATATTTATATGGATGGAGATATAAGAACATTATAATTGGTAATCCATATGTTGAATATTATAATGATAGTACTATTGATTTTTTTCACCTAGGAATGCAAAAGAGTTTTATAGAAAAAATTAATGTTAAAGTTATATTGGCAAGGAATACTAATCGTAATGATTTTCTTAAATATAAATTAATGATTGGATTTAAGGCAAATAAAATCAAACTTTTATTTTCTGGACAAGAAAAACAATCTAATGAGATTGGTCTACAGATTTCATTTAATAAATAATAGCTAATTTTTAAAGCTTCTTACTTCCCTGATTTATCATATCATTCTGTTTTGCTTTTAGAGTTTTTTTATCAATTAAATATCTTTTATCTAAAAAACTATTATTAGAATCAAAATTATACATTAAAGGAATTCCAGTAGGAATGTTTACATCAATAATTTCCTCTGAGCTTAAGTTTTCTAGAATCTTTACAATAGCTCTCAATGAATTGCTGTGAGCTACAATCAAATGATCACCATCATATTTCAAAATATGTTCAAAATATCTTCTCCAAAAAGGCTTAAGACGTTCAATGACATCTTTCAAGCTTTCACCATCTGGTAATGGTTGATCAATAGAGTTAAAATTTTTATTAAATCTTGGATGTCGATCATCATTTTGTGATAATTTTGGTGGAGATATATTATAGCTCCTTCTCCAAATATGCACTTGCTTCTCACCATATTTTTTTGCTGTCTCTGATTTATTTAATCCTTGCAAAGCCCCATAATGTCTTTCATTAAGCCTCCAATCATATTGGACTTTATCTAATGGGAAGCTTATGCAGTCTGCTACAATTTCTGTAGTTTGAATAGCTCTTTTTAAAATAGAAGTAAAAATAGTTTGAATTTTAAGATTTTCATCATGAATTTTTTTTCCTGAGCTTTGTGCTTCATCTATTCCCGTAATAGTTAAATCTACATCAGTCCATCCAGTGAATCTATTTTGTAAATTCCATTCACTTTCACCATGTCTTAGTAAAACAATTTTCATATATAGGAATTATTTCAATAGTTATTGTGAATCTATAATAAATATTATAGTTGCTAAATTTGTTAATAGCGAAACGAGGTTTGAAGTTAAAGCCAACGGATCAAATCTGGCTTCTGCTTGAGTAGGAATAATTATTGTGTCGTTTCTATCAATTTTTCTAAAAGTTTTACCAAAAAAAGTATATGGCTTTACTACATCTCCATTACTTTTAACAATCAAAATATCCTTTTTTTGTGCATCTCTTGTGAAACCACCAGCGCTATTTATATAAGACGTTAAAGATTTATTTTTTTCAAATAAAATAGCTCCAGGACGATACACTTCTCCTGATACCGAAACTATATTTTCGATCTTAGGAACATTAAGTCTCGCATTGGAAGGTACTTTTGATTTTAATGAAATATTATTTATTTGAACTCCTGTATCATTGTTAAATAGTTCAATTGCATAAATATCTGCAAAAGGACTAAAACCTTCCGCCAAGTTAATAGCATCACCTACAGTCATTCCTTCTTTGAAAAGAAACGCTCCTGATTTATTAACTTCACCGCTAATTGAAACTGTTAATGGATCTCTATAATTAGTATTACTATACACGAGTATTATATCTTCAGGCTCTAATTCAAAATTTTCAGAATCATTATAGCTTACTTTGAAATCATTAGCATAAATTTGATTTACATCTTTTCTCAATATTGTTATTGAATCTTGTCTAATTTTATTTCTGAATGAAGGGTCTTCAAATCCTCCTGCAGTATCTAGAATTTCTTTCAGATTGGCTACAGGGTACATACCAGGACTTTTTACCATCCCTTCGATTCTCACTTTAACAGAAGTATTAACAACAGATAATATATCAACGCTTACAACTCCATTTAACTTATTACTCATACCACCTTCTGAAAGATCTAAAAATTTTGCTTCATTGGGAAAATCATTATTTCTATTATTAATAGGTTTAATTAGTTCAATCACTGCTTTTGGTTGGGCCATAATTGAAAGGCCTCCAGCATAATTAATTAAATCTTCCAAGTTTTCCTCATTATTGAGCTCATATTTTCCAGGTCTCAAAACAGACCCACTAACTTTAACACTCTTCTTAACCATAGGAATATGGATGATATCTCCGTCTAATAATCTTATTTTAGAGAAAGTATTTTCCCCTTTAATAAAAAATGAATAAAAATCTACAGTTGCTATTGTCTTGCCTGATCTAATTAATTCTATATTTCTCAAAGAACCGTTAGAATTGATTCCACCAGATTGTGTGATAGCAGAATAAATATCTGAAAAAGGATGAATTAAGTGCACTCCAGGCCTATTAGAAAAACCTGTTAAAAAAACATTTACAGATTTTGACTGACCAAGACTTAATCTAAGATTTGTGGGATTATTGCTATCTTTTAATGTGCTATATGTCTTTGAAAGTTCTTCAATCAAAGTACTTTCGGCTTCACTCAAGGTTTGATTTGATAAACTAATAAAACCAATATTCTTATAATAAATTGATCCATCCTTGTTTAAAACAAATACTTCTTGAGAATTTCTTTGTCCCCACATAGATATGACTATTTCATCTCCGCTACCAAGCTTAAAGTTTTCAGGTGTCGGTATATTGTCAAAAAAGTTTATATCTCTTAAAAAGTAATCATATCCAAAAGAAGTCTCTGAGACAATCATACCTTTGGGAGAATCAATAGAAATTTCTTTCGGTGATAAATCAATGGCCTCAGATTTTTTATCAATTATTTCTGTAGCTCCAGACGTTAAACTTGCCTTTATTGCATCTAATTGAGAATTAGTCAGTGTTTGACTAAAAACCATTGACTGAATTATTAATAATAATATTATTCTCATAATAATATCTGAATATAGTCTGAAAAATGCTGTTAACAAAATATCTTTAATAATTTATAATATTAAATTTTAAGCCATCTTGGATTATCTAAAGTCCATTTAATAGTTTTTTCTAGTCTATCAAAAGCAGATTTTGGCTCCCAACCCATTTTTTTCATCTTTTCTCCATCTAGTGCGTATCGCAAATCATGTCCTGGTCGTTGAGAATGAAAATCTACCATTTCATATTTAAGATCTCTATTTTGAGTTTGAGCAATGAATTTTGCTAACTGTAGATTATCAATTTCATCTTTACCCACTATATTGAACTTTTGACATTTTGCTCCTGTCTCATCAGCAGCTATAGAAGAAATATCATAATTAAATAAAAATAATAATGCGTCAGCAACATCTTCAGCATGAATATAATGTCTAGACCCTGCAACTGTCTTTTCTGCATTTGCATGAACAGTAACTTTATCTTTATCCCTTACTTTTTTAATTACCATAGGAATATATTTTTCTGGATTTTGTCTTTCTCCAAACACATTCATTGTATGAGTAATAAGTGATGGTAATCCATAGGTATTTTCATAAGCAACCACCAACTCTTCAGCACCTGCTTTGGTAGCAGAGTATGGATTTGTAGAGTTATATCTATCATTCTCTTTATAGTTTAATCCTTTAGGGGCTGGCCCAAACACTTCATCTGTACTGAAATATGCGAATCTTTCTAAGTTATCCAGCTTCCTAGCATAATCTAAAATATGTGCTGTTCCTACAATATTATCCATTACAAATTCTAGTGGATAAGTAATAGATCTGTCCACATGAGAACCTGCAGCAAGATGGCTAATGTAGTCTATTTTTCCTATTGTAGCAATAATCTCAGGGTTAAGCTCTGCTTTCAAGTCGTGGTGAACTACTTTTACCCTTTTTTGTTCAATTTTTGGGAAAGATGAAACAACCTCATTTAATCTATTTAAATTACCGCTAAAATCTAGCCTATCTAAAGTAATAATATGCCAATCAGTTGTAGATAAAATCTTTTCAATCACATGATGTGCAATAAACCCTGCTCCTCCTGTAATCAATATTCTTTTTCTCATATTTATGTCTCCATCGAAATTTTATATCTTTTTATCCAATCACTTATTTCTATCTTGGGTTCCCAATTTAATACTTTTTTAGCTTTTGTAATGTCTGCTAAATTTTGAAAAGGCTCATTCACAGGCTCTAGATGTTCTTTTATCCCTCCAATCATTTCTGCTAATTCATTTATTGAATAATTTTTTCCTGCTCCTATATTAATTGCTTCCCCCTCACCAACATTTGATGAAGAAGAAGCTAAAATATTGGCATTTACTACATCACCAACATATGTAAAATCTCTTCTTTGATTTCCATTCCCATTAATAGTAAATGGTACATTGTCTAATTTCTGTTTTAAGAAAATTCCGACAACTGTAGCATAAGCACCACCAAGATTTTGCCTTTCTCCATATACATTAAAATATCTTAAAGATACTGTTTCTAAGCCATAAACTTTATTAAACATTCTGCAACATAATTCACCATAATATTTTTGATTTGCATAAGGGGAAATAGGATTGGGTATATTATCTTCTGATGATGGAAAATCTTCTGTTGGACCGTAGGCTGAAGAGGAAGCACTATATATGAATCTTTTTACTTTTGAATCAACAGAGCTTTTTAACATATTAATAACACCTATTGTATTGTTAATTTCATATTTTATAGGATTTTTGATTGACGGTTGGACCCTCGCCAAAGCTGCACAATGAAAAACAGAATGGCAACCCAATAATAGCTCTTTTATTTTACTGATATTTTTAGTTTTTGATATATCTAAATTATGGTATTCTGCATTTGGATTACAATTTTCTTTTTTTCCTGTCGAAAAATTATCAATAACACACACTTCATTCTTTTTTTCAATAAGCTTATCGACTAAATTTGATCCAATAAATCCTGCACCACCTGTTACTACATACTTCATTATTTTTGCTTAATGACTTGGTTTATTAAATCAATTTCATCAGTAGATAAATATGGGTGCATAGGGAGACTGAGAATTGTATCTGATAATTTTTCTGAGATCGGTAAATCTCCACTGCTATATCCTAAGTAGCTAAAAGCTCTCATTAAATGTATAGGGTTTTTGTAGTAAATCACAGATGGAATATTATTTGAGCTTAATCTTTCAATAAGTTCATTTCTTTTATGATTTGAACCTAATACTATTGAAAAAAGAGCATGCGCGGACTGATAGTCTTCTGGATGATGTTGTGCATTATTTAAATATTTTCGATATTTAGCATCAATGATATTTCTCTTTTCAAGTTCTTCATCGAAAATTGTTAGCTTTTCTAATATAACTGCTGCTTGAATACTATCAAATCTTCCGTTTAGGCCAATTCTTTCGCTATTATAACGATCGGTTTTAGTTCCATGAATTCTAATGGCTTTACACTCCTCTGCCAAACTATCATCATTGGTAAAAATTGCTCCACCATCTCCATAACAACCAAGAGGTTTAGCTGGGTAAAATGATGTTGCTGCAATATCA
>MDTG01117813.1_pt1 | contig 12925 bp, 10 predicted proteins | sample 811421 | NCBI WGS metagenome assembly MDTG01 (sample SAMN05326645, study PRJNA326480) | marine metagenome | isolation source: seawater | place: Pacific Ocean: South East | collected 2011
CATCATTAAATGATGTATTTAAAATACAACTAACACCAGTAATTTCTTTAAATCTCTTAATTAAATTATAAAAAATTTCATTTTGATGCTTATTAACAGTTTGAACTCTAGCTGTTCCATCGACATGAGTCACTGATGGAATAAGTTTTGGGTTTATAACTTTCGCAACTAGCAACATGTAGGGACTGGGGTTTTTTAATTTAAAATATTTTTTATAATCCTCTTCTATTACTGCTGGAGCAAATGGTCTAAAACTTTCTCTATGTTTAACTTTTTTGTTAACTATATCTTGCATTTCTGGATTTCTACTATCTGCTAGAATGGATCTATTACCTAAAGCACGTGGTCCATACTCACTACCGTTTTGGAACCATCCTATAATTTTTCCAGAAGATATAAATTTGGCTACTTTTTTAAGATTAATTTTTTCGCTTTTAATTTTATATTTTCTTAAAATCTTTTTAATCTTTTTATTATTATATGTAATCCCAGTATATGCATTTTTTAATTTAAAAATTTTTCTTTTCTTTTTTATATTAAATTTAGGATGATTATATAATGCCCATATACACAACCCAAAAGGTATACCAGCATCAGAGCACGCGGGATAAACAAATATTTTTTTAAATTTTGTGTTATCAAAAAGTTTTTGATTTGCTACCGAGTTTAAAGCAACGCCACCTGCTAAACATATATTATTTGATTTTATTTTTTTTCGTATTTCTTTACCAAGATGTATCAAGCATTTTTCAGTCTCATTTTGTAAATCAAAAGCGATTTGTTTCCATTTGTTTTGCAAAATTTTTGTATTTTTTGATCTCTTAGGAAGTTTAATGTTAAGTTTTTTTATTTTTTTCCCACCTGAGAAAGTTATTATATCAGAAAAAGGCATTCGTCTTATTACACTTGAGTAATCTGTAACAATACCTTTGTATCTTACTTTAGAAAAATTTAATATTGGCCTTGATCTTCCGCCAAACGGTGCGAGTCCCATAGTTTTTCCTTCACCACCTGTGCCTAAATTTAAACAATCTTTTGTAATGACGTTGTATACAATTCCAATACCTCTGCCTTTATATTTATCTACCAGTTTGATCTTATTATTCTTTCCCTCATAAAAGCTGTTCGTTTCAAGATCTGTTCCGTTTCCATCAACGATCAATATCGCAGAGTTTTTAAAACCTGATGTGTAGTACACACTGGCTGCATGAGCCAGATGGTGATTTATTTGAACAATCTTATTTTCTGAAAGATTTAAAATCTTTTTGATATAATCAAATTCTTTAACATTATAAGAGGGACCAGATCTGTGCCAAACCGGCTCTCTAATTATATCAGACACGACTAGATCAATTTCATCCAATGATTTGAGTTTAAAATAATCCATACAATATTTAATTGAGTGTAATGGAAAAGTATAAGGATGTTTTTTTCTAATCAATCTTTCTTCAGATATTGCAACATAGTCATAAATTTTATTATCTCCTTTTGACTCCATGATACACGCACCACTGTCCATGGTCGCAAAACATTGAATACCTAATATAAATTTTTTTTTCTTATTTTTTTTCACTTAATTTTGTTTGTCTATACATTAATTCTCAACTATAATAAATTTAATATTCTATTATCATCATATGATAAATCTTAAAAACAAAATTTGTTTAGTTACTGGATCTAATGGATATATAGGTAAATCTATTTGTAAAAAACTAAAAAATCTTGGAGCAAAAGTTTTAGAGACAGATTTTAAAAATGCAAAAAAGAAGTCAAAACAATTTGCTTTGGCTGATTTAAATAATGAAAAGGATTTGAAACATCTTTATGATTCAGTAAAAAAATACAAAAAAATTGATGTTTTGGTGAATAATCATGGATATTTGGCAGCTGACGAAATAAATAAAAATATTTTTTATAATAATGAGTATATAAAATTAAATTTAGATGCTACGATAAAATTGACAGAAAAACTTTTACCTTTGTTAAAAAATTCAAAGTCTGCATCTATAATAAATATCTCATCGATTTATGGATTTATGGCATATGATAAAAGCTTATATATCGGGACTAACATGGTTGCACCCATAGCTTATGGAGTATCTAAAGGAGGATTAACACAATTTTCAAAATTACTAGCGTCAAAATTTGGACCCAGAATTAGAGTAAACACCTTATCTCCTGGTGGTGTTTTTAGAAACCAGCCAAAAAAATTTTTGAAAAGATATATTTCAAAAACTCCTTTAAAAAGATTAGCGGATGAAAATGAAATTGCAGACGGAGTTGTTTTTTTGGCTTCGGATTTATCAAGTTATATTACTGGTCATAATTTGGTCATTGATGGAGGGTACTCCATAACTTGATGGATAATGCAAAAAAAAAAGAAATTTGTTTATTAACAAGTTTTGAGAGTTTAAATGCTAGCTATCACCAAAAAAAAAGTCTTTTAGAGGAGATATCAAAAAAATTTAATAGACTTTATATAATCAACGAAGATAATTTATTACTTTTTTCAAAAGAAAAAAAATATGAATTTTCAAGCGAAATTGATAATCGGCCAAAAAATATAATTTTATTTAACCCAAAAAACTCATCAGACTTTGAAGATTTTCATAAAGATAAATTTTTAATTATAATTAATAATTTTGGAAAAACTTTTTTTCATTTTAAAATTCATTTACTTTTAAATCGTAAAAATATTGTACAAGTTCAAGTAAAGAATATAGGTCATATACAGTTAAATGAAAACATTTACAAAAGACATGTTATATTATCTTTAAAATATCTTATTTTAGATAGATTTTTTAGAAAATTAACAACCTTTTTTTCAATAATTGGTCTAATAAAAAAAATTGAAATTTCATTTATTAGTGACGCAAATATTCTAAATGCAATAAAAACAAAAAAATTTAAAAGTTTCCTATACAAAAAAAAATTATTATTTACAAAAGAGTTTTGTTTAGTAAATAGCAAGTATTTTGATGAGTTAGCGCAAATTAAAAAAATTTCTGATAGCTACATTGTTCATATTGATTATTATCTTAACTATAATCACGAGACGAGGTTAAGAGGAAAATTTTCAGATGATCTAATAAAGAAACATCATAGTTTAGTTTATAAGTTCTTAAATATCTTAAAAAGAAAACTAAACAAAGAAGTTAAAATATGTATACACCCCTCCTATCCTGTAGATTATTTTCAACATTATTATGAAGGTTTTGAAGTTTTAAAATATAAAACTAAAGAAATGATTTCCAATGCTAATTTGGTAACCTTTTTTGATAGTAGCTCAATAATTGATGCAATTTTGTTAAATAAAAAAATATTCAGTCTATCAAGTATATATATGGGTAGAAATGAAAGAAAACATTCTGTAGTGTATGCAAAAAAACTTAACATTATAAATATTGAATTATCAAATTTTAAAGAAGAGCATTTTGAAAATTTATATAAAAAAAGTTCTGAGTCTAATAAAAAATTTGAAAATTTTAAAAAAACATATCATCAGCATGACTATACAGAGACTGGTTCCTCAAAAATAATAAAAACTATAAGGAGTAGGTTTTTTTAATATTGGAATTTGTTTAATAACATAATTTAGACACATGATTTATTATTTTTAACCTTAATGATAAAAATTCCTTATAAAATAATAAATAGGTTAAATAATTTAAAAAAACTTGTAGGCAAAAAAAATACTAATAAATTATTTTTACTTTTTTTATTTTTGATTATTTCCTCATTTACAGAAATGTTGAGTATCAGTACAATTCCTATTTTAGCATTAGCAATTATTGATACAGAACAGTTTGTGAGTTTTTTTCCAAGTAATATCAATATAAATTTTTTACTTAATTTAGAAAAAGGTTATTTAATTACTTATTTATCTTTTTTTATTGGCATAGTTTTTCTGGTAAAAAATCTTTTTTTATCATTATTTGTTTATTTTCAAAATAATGTGATTAAGTCTATAAAAACCCACATTTCAAATACTCTTGTTAAGAAATATCTTAATCAAAACTATCTATTTTTTGTAAATAAGGGGACATCACTTATTACAAGAAGCATACTTGTTGATGCTGGAAATACTACAATTTTTATTTTAAATCATGTAACTTTATTAAAAGAATTTTTGATATCATTTGGTATTTTTTTATTATTGATTTTCGTTGACCCGATACTTAGTTTTATAATTATAGGCTCACTCTCTTTAATAATATCTCTTTACATTTTTTATACAAAAAATTTAATTTATAAAAGAGGGTATGAAATCAATTTACTAAGTGAGAAAGTAATAAATTCTATCAATCAAATAACGGGCTCAATCAAAGATATAAAACTTTCTAGTTCAGAAAAATATTTTGGTGATTATTTTGGTAATATTTTAGAAGCGGCCGAAACTAGAGTAGCTAAAAATAATTTTTTATCATCTATTCCAAAAAACCTTTTAGAACTTTTTGTTGTTTTTTTAATATTAGGAATTTTAGTGACTTACTCATTTTTAGGTACAGAAATTAGTAAATTAGTTCCTTTTATCTCTCTTCTTATTGTATCTGCATTAAGACTTATGCCAGGGTTTAATAATATTTCAAATGCAGTTTTAACAATTAAAAAAATTACTCCAAATTTTGATTATGTTTTAAATGAATATAAATTGTTGAATGAAAGTGACGAGAAAATTATTAATTCTTCAAACGTTAAAGATATTGATTTAAAAAAAAATATAATTTTAAAAGATGTAAAGTTTAAGTATCCAAAAAGAGAAAATTATGTGATTGATGGATTGAATTTAGAAATTAAAGCGGGTGAAAAATTAGGGATTATTGGTAAATCAGGCTCTGGAAAAACAACTTTAATCAATTTGATATCAGGTTTATTAATGCCCAGTAATGGAAAAATTTATGTTGATGATGAAGATATTAAAAATATTTATCAAAATTGGAAAAATTTAATTGGTTACGTTCATCAGGATACCTTTATATTAAATGATACTATAAAAAATAATGTTGCTTTTGGAAGTTGCAGTAAAGATGATACAGACCAAAAAATTTTAGATGCGTTAAAAAAGGCTCAAATCGATCAATTTATAAATTCTTTAGAAAAAGGGCTAAATACGGAAATGAGAGAGAATGGAAAGAACCTGTCTGGTGGTCAAAAACAAAGGTTAGGAATTGCAAGAGCACTATATAATGATCCAAAGCTAATAATACTTGATGAAGCTACAAATTCACTTGATATTGAAACTGAAGATAATTTTATTGATGAAGTTTTTAGAAATACTAAAGATAAAACAATTATATTCATATCTCATAAACAAAGATCATTAACAAAATGTGATAGAATTTTTGATTTGACTAGTAAGAAATTTATTTATTTTTAATTATATAAATGATTTATACGTATTAATTCATTCTACAAAAATGAAAAAAAAATTTAAAAAACAAGGTATTATTTTTTGGATTACTGGTTTATCTGGATCTGGAAAAACAACTTTAGCAAAAAATATAGAAAATTTTGTATCAAAAAATTATGGACCAACTTTATGTATTCATGGCGATGAAATTAGAAATATATTTAATTTAAAATCCTATAGTAAAAGTGATCGTCTGAAAATTGGTAAAATGTATGTTAAATTGGTTAAAATATTAATTGATCAAAAAATTAATGTTATATTTTCTGTAGTGGGTTTATTTCATGAACTTCAAAAAAATAATAGAAAGATATTTAAAAATTATTTAGAGATATTTATTAAATCTGATATTCAAGTTCTTTTAAAAAAAAAAAGAAAAGTTTTTTACCAAAAAAAAACAAATAATGTTTGGGGTATTGATTTAAAGCCTGAATTTCCAAAAAAACCTGATATAACTATAATAAACGATTTTAAAAAAAATACTAAATACTTAACGAAAGAACTAATTTCAAAAATCAAAAGAAAAATATGAAAAAATTAAAAAAAAAAGTTTATGTTGGAATGTCTGCTGATGTGATACATGAAGGTCATATAAATATTCTTAAAGTAGCAAATAAATTAGGCGATGTTATTGTTGGATTGTTAACTGATAAAGCTATAGCGTCTTATAAAAATATCCCTTATCTTAATTTTAGAAGAAGAAAAATTATTATACAAAATATTAAATATGTAAAAAAAGTTATATCTCAAGACACACTCGATTATGTGAAAAATATTCAAATAATTAAACCTGATTATGTTGTTCATGGAGATGATTGGAAAAGTGGTGTTCAAAAAAGTACTAGAGATAGAGTAGTTAAAGCATTAAAAAAATGGGGAGGAAAATTAATAGAAACAAAATACACAAAAAATATTTCCTCAACTATAATTAAGAATAAGATTCTGGAAATAGGAACTTTACCTGAAAATCGTGTTTCGAGATTAAAAAGATTATTAAAGTCAAAAAGAATTGTAAGAATACTAGAGTCACATAATGCTTTAACTGGTTTAATTATTGAAAATTTAAAAGTTCAAAAATCTAATAAAATTTCTGAATTTGATGGAATGTGGTCATCTAGTTTAACTGACTCAGCTACCAAAGGAAAACCGGATAATTCTTCAGTAGATTTTTCATCTAGAATTATTTCTCTAAATAGTATTATGGATGTTACAACAAAACCTGTAGTTTTTGATGCCGACAATGGTGGGCAAATTGAACATATCAGTTATTTGATAAGATCTTTAGAGAGATCAGGTGTATCGGCGATAATAATTGAGGATAAAGTAGGACTAAAAAAGAATTCTTTGTTTAAAAATCAAAAAAATACCAAACAAGATGATCCTAAAACTTTTGCAAAGAAAATAAAAAAAATATGTGAGTCGAGAAACTCAAAAGATTTTTTAGCAATAGCAAGGATTGAAAGTTTTATTGTTGGTAAAAATTTAAACGATGCATTAAAAAGAGCTGAGATATATTCAAAAGCTGGTGCCGATGCTATATTAATACATAGCAAAAATAAAACTCCACAAGAAATTTTTTCATTTGCAAGAAATTTTAAAAAGAGTAAATATTTTATACCTTTGGTTGCTGTTCCATCAACATACTCGAGAGTTTATGAGCAAGATCTTATAAAAAATGGATTCAAAATAGTAATTTATGCAAATCATCTTTTAAGGGCTGCTTACCCAGCAATGGAAATAGTTGCAAAGAAGATTTTACAGCATGAAAGATCTTTCGAAATAGAAAAAAAAATAATTCCAATTAATACAATAATAAATCTTGTTAAAAATGACTAATGCTAATGATTTTATTAATTCCTTAAGAAAAAAAAATATAAGATTTTTTACTGGAGTACCTGATAGTATTTTAAAACAACTCTCAATAATTTTAGATAAAAAAAAAAACAATGAACATGTTATTGCAACCAATGAGGGTTCAGCAATATCTCTTGGTATTGGCTATTATCTCGCAACAAAAAAGATGCCATGCATATATCTCCAAAACTCTGGTCTTGGAAATGCTATTAATCCTTTAATTTCAATTGCACATAAAAAAATTTATTCAATACCAATGCTATTAATTATAGGTTGGAGAGGTGCCCCAAAATCAAATGATGAACCACAACATATGATTAAAGGTAAAATAACAAAAAGTTTGCTGAAATTACTCAATATAAAATTTATTATTTTAAAAAACAAAAAAGATCTTAAAAAGTTGGAAAAATTAATTTCTTTTGGTTTACGAAATAAAGTACCAGTTGCATGTTTAGTTAAAAAAGGTACATTTTTAAATTCAAAAATTAAATCTTCAAAAAAAATTAAGAAAAATTCTAGAGAGATATTTATTAAAGATTTTTTAAAAATTGTGCCTAAAAATTCAAAAATAGTCTCTACGACTGGATATACATCCAGAGAACTTTTTCAAATTCGAAAAGAAAATAAAATAAAAAGAGGAAAGGATTTTTACATGGTAGGAGGTATGGGCCATGCTTCAATGGTAAGTTTGGGGATTTCATCAAAATCTAAAGGTCAAGTATTTTGTTTAGATGGAGATGGCTCACTATTAATGCACATGGGTTCAATGAGAACAATAGGGAATTTAAAATATAAAAATTTTAAACATATCTTGTTAAACAACAATATGCACGAGTCAGTTGGTGGTCAATCTACTTATGCTAAGAATATTAACTTTAATAAATTAGTAAAAAGTTTAGGTTATAAAAACTACTTTAAAGTAAATAATAAATTAAAGTATATAAATTTTATCAAAAAATTAATTAAATCATCAGGTCCAAGTTTATTAGAGGTACGAATAAATCCTGGCACAATAAAAAATTTAATTAGACCGAACAATTTTATAAAAATTAAAGAGACATTTATAAAATGACTTCAAAAAGATTTAGAACAAATTCGATAAATGATCTTAAATATTTTTTAAAAAATAAAAAATTTGAAAAAATATTTTTATTAACTGGTAAAAAATCTTACTTTTTATCAGGTGCAAATAAAATTTTTGATAATTTGATTAAAAAAAAAATATAAAATTTTTTTTTAAATCTTCTCCTTATCCAGAGTTTAAAGAATTAAAAATATTAATAAATGAAATAAAAAATTTTAATCCAGATTTAATAATAGCAGTAGGTGGTGGTTCTGTAATGGATTATGCAAAAATTGCAAATCTTCAAGGCATAGATGAAGATTTTGAAAAAAAAATTAAAAACAATTCATACAAAATAAACAAAAAAATTTCAAAAATTTTAGCAGTTCCTACTACTGCTGGATCTGGCGCAGAGGTAACAACTAATGCAGTAATTTATATTGATCAAATAAAATATTCTGTTGAGGGGAATGAATTAAAGCCAGATACTCACTTTCTTATTCCTGAATTAATTATTAACAACCCAAAGAAACTTAAGTCCTCTGCTGGGTTTGATGCAATATCTCAGGCTATAGAGTCAATAATTTCTTTAAAATCTTCAAGTCAAAGTCTAATTTATGCTACTGACTCTCTAAACTTGTCACTATCAAATTATTTAGAATTTATTAAGAAACCAACTTTAAATAATTGCAAAAATATGTCTATGGCAGCAATGTTATCTGGAAAAGCTATTAGTATTTCTAAAACGACTGCTCCACATGCATTGTCCTATCCTTTTACATCCTTGTATAATATTAGCCACGGCCATGCTGTATCTTTAACTTTGGAAAAATTTTTAAAATTTAATTTTTTAAATTCACAAAGATCGATTAGTAATTTTAGTTTAAGAGATAGATATAAACAAATTTTTAAGTTATTTAATGTAAAAAATATATATGAATTAGAAAAATCTTTACAAAAATTGAAAAAAGAAGCTAGATTAGTAGATGATTTTAAAAAACTTAAAATTAACATAAAAAATGAATACCATAATATTATTGATGGAGTTAATTTACTTAGACTAAAAAACAATCCGGTTAAGTTAGCCAAAACAGATATTAAAAAAATTTTATTAGATTAGTATATAGAAAAAAAAGTTAAAAAAATTTTGAAATATGATAAAATATTTGATTTAAATGATAAATACATCAAATATCTTTGAAAAAAAATTCCTCGATACAGACATAAAGGAAATAATATCGTCTATTCGAAATGATGGGGTATACTTTTTTAAGAGTGCTATTGACAAGAATTTTATTGATCAATTTTTAGATGAAATTAATGAAAACAAATTTTCAATTAATAAAAATTGGACTACAGGCGTTTATACTTCAAGTCAATATTATGTTAAGCATCTTTTAGGATGCTCTAAACAATTTTATAATTTAATTTCTCATGATTATATACATTCTTTCTGCGAAAACTTTTTTGCAAAAGATTATCGATTAAAAGCTTTTAGATATTATGAGACTTATTCAAATCATAAAATGGCATGGCATACAGATAATAAAATTAGTAAAAAAAAAGGTCATGATATTTTTAAGGAAATACCTGGAATTATCTTTATAATTTATTTAGATGAAGTAAAAGATGGTGAATTTCAGTTCATAAAAAAAACACACAAAATTTCAAATCAGGCGGCTTATAATGATTACTCGGATCAATTTATATTAGAGAACTATAATAATGATATTTTATCCTTTAAAGGTGGAAAGGGAGATATGATTATTTACGATACATATGGTATTCATAGAGCAAAAAAAGTATCAAACTCAAATTTTGTGAGAAAAAGTCTTTTTTTTCAGATAGATACCAATCTTAAATCAGCTGAGCCTTCATTAGTAAACCCATCTTTTTTTGAAAAATTAAATCAAAAACAATCTACATTTTTTGGATTTGGATTAAAAAATGAGTCTGATACATACCCAATTACAAATTTCAAAACATTACCATTTAAAATTTCTTTAAAATTTTTATCAAATTATTTAAATTACAAAGTATTAAAATTTTTTTATAAATTTATCCCTGACAAGTTTAAAGTTAAACTAAAAGAATCTTTTATTAAGAAATAAATTAATTAATGGAAAATTTTTTTAAACTATTTTTTAAGAATTATACTAGAAAAAAAATATTCATGATTGGACATTCGCATATTTTGAATATGAGAAACAAATATCATGATATAACTTCAATATCTGATGTTGATTACAAAGTATATTCACAACATGGAGAAGATGGCATAATTGATTATATATTAAAAAAGTTATCAATTGAAAAACCCAAATTTGTTGAAATAGGAGTAGGAGATTATACTGAGTGTAATACAAGGTTTTTATTTGAATCTAGGTCAGCTAAAGGTTTGATTATTGATTGTTTAAAAAACTTTAAAAAAGAAGTTTCTAAAAATTTAAGATTATGGAAAGGTGATCTGAAAATGGAGGAAACTTTTGTCAATTCTGAAAATATAAAAAAAATTTTAAAAAAACATGATTTTGAAAAAGATATAGATTTTTTTAGTCTAGATATAGATGGTATTGATTATTGGATAATTAAATCCTTACCGTCAAAGTTTTCTAAAGTAGCCGTTATTGAATATAATCCAGTATTTGGTTATCAACATGAAATAACAGTACCAAATATAAATGAATTTAATCGAAAATCTTATCATTACTCAAATTTATGTTTTGGTATGTCATTAAAAGCGCTTATAAAAATTATGATATCAAAAGATTTTTACTTTTTAGGCACAAACCTAAGAAGAAATAATGCTTTTTTTGTCTCAAAAGACCACAATAAGGATGTTTTTTTTCCTAAAATTCAAATTTCAAATATTTCCCAAAATACTGACTGCAATGTGAGAGAAAGCAGGGGAGTAAATGGAGAATTAACTTTTTTAAGTGGAAATGATCGAATAAAAGAAATTCAAGATTGTGAAATAATTGATTTGAAAAAAAATCATAAGATTAAGATCAAAGACCTATTTGATATATAGGTTTATTAAATTATGATAATAAGATTTTTTCAAAAAATTCCATTATTTTTTTTTACTTTAATAAATGTTATAAAATTTTACTTTTTAAATATCATTGAGAAAAAAAAAATAATTTTTTTTTATTTTCCTGTAAAAGCCTACAGTGAAAATATTTTGGAAATTAATGATAGAATCAAAAATAGTAAAAAATTTAAAACATATTTTGTATATAATATAAATTCTGCTAACCAAATAAAAAAATGTGAAAATTCTTTTTTTCTAGATTTTGATTTTGTAAAATATATTCCATTTAAAAAAGTTTTTTTGAAAAAAATAGATGTTTTTATTTCATCATATGTAAACTACGTGTTTCCGCCAAATTCAAAAAATATCTATATTTGTCATGATATTGCAGATGCACCAATGGTTAATCAAAATATTGAAAAAAGAATTTTTTTATCTTTGAATAAGTATGATTATATTTGTTTATCTTCCGATCATGTAATTAAGTATTACAAAAAGAAATTTTCAAGTTATTTAGGTAGTAATATTAAGCCAAAATTAGTCAATACTGGTTATTTAAAATTAGATAATGTCATAAAAAAGTTAAAAAAATATAAATCTAAAAAACAAAAGATATTAATTGCTCCCACTTACAGTTTAATGATGAATGACTATAATATGTCTAAAGATTTGATCAAAATCATAGATTATTTACTGAAATTAAATGAAAGAGTGATTTATAGACCTCATCCCATTGATTTAACTGCTAGAGGTAATTCAACGTTAATAAATTTAATAAAAGACAATCTTGAAAAAAAAAAAAATTTTGAAATAGATTTGTCAAGTTCTTATCTAAAAAGTTATTCCGATGCAAAGTTATTAATTACAGATTTTTCAGGTACCGCATATACATTTTCATACTCTACTTTGAAACCTACTATTTTTTTTTCTAAAAATGAAAAGAAACTTTTAAAAAGTAACAATAAAAATCTATCATATTTCAGAGATAGAAAAAATATCGGTGAAATTTGTTTAGATTTAAAAAGATTAAAAGGAATTATTTTTAAAATTGAAAAAAACGATTATTTTTATTCAAAAAAAATCTCAATCTTAAGAAAAAAAAGAATCAAACATTTAAACAATTCATTGAATAAAACAAGTGAATTGATATTAAATTTAAGTTAACAATATTTTTGATAATTTTATAAATTTAAAATGGTTTATTTATATTCGTTTATTTTAGGTTTGTTAGTCAATAAAGTAAAATTAAAGAATAAGAATATAAACTTTATTTTTTTTTCAATTATTTTTTCTCTTATAGCGTTATTTGTAGCAGTTGATGTTATTACTGGAGAGGGGTTTAATAGATCTTTTATTTATCATGTAAAAAATGATCTTCTATCTGGTTCTTACGCTCCATATTTTTATATTTTCTTAATTGAAATTTTTGCATTAATGTCCCTTTTTTTTTTGGGTTTTTTTGTCTCAAAATTTTTTTATAAAAAAAATTTTTTCAAAATAAGAAACATTAATTTAATTTTAATAATTTCACTTTTCGTGTTTAATCCTTCCTTTGTTTCATTGATTA
>MDTG01124635.1_pt1 | contig 12925 bp, 10 predicted proteins | sample 811421 | NCBI WGS metagenome assembly MDTG01 (sample SAMN05326645, study PRJNA326480) | marine metagenome | isolation source: seawater | place: Pacific Ocean: South East | collected 2011
AGGTGTTTAGTCAGTGAAAGATACCTAAAATATATCAAAAGGTTACAGAATATTTATAAATAGCTTTCAGAAACTTACTTAACTCTATGATTTAATTATGGCAGATGCTTATAGAAACGGGTGTTAAAAATTGTAACATTTGTTAATTTTTGCAACTCAAGACCTTGTGAATGGTTAATAAATAGGCATTTCTAGTGTTCATTTAATGCACTTTTCTGTTAATGTGACAGCGTGTAATAACATACACATAATACCATCAGTAAAAATAACAATAATACAGGGAGGACGTTATGGCTGAATCACGTATGAAGCCTTTAAATGGCGCCGATACGGCATGGTTGCGCATGGACACGCCAACCAATCTAATGATTATAAATGCTATGCTTATTACTGAATCTATGCGCTTTGAAGATTTTAAGCATACGATTATTAACCGTTTTCTTCATTTTCCTCGATTTCTGTGTCGGCCAGTCGCCAAGACCGGTCAATTTGTTTGGGAAAAAGACCCTTATTTTGATATTGATTCACATGTTAAGTGTGTAGCCTTACCTGGGGCTGCAGATAAACAGGCCCTTCAAAGCTATCTGGCTGACCAAGTTAGTATCCCCTTTGATCAAACTAAGCCGCTTTGGCAATTATTTTTTGTTGAAAATTATGAGCAAGGTAACGCCATTATTTTTAGAGTGCATCATTCGTATGCAGACGGATTAGCCTTGGTATCGGTATTTCATTCAATTACCGATGCAAGTCCAAATGTTGCGCCTTTTGTACATGGCGGTGCAAGTCGTTTTCAAGAAGAGTCAGGCGACGAGGCTTCAACAGAAATGAATTATGAATGGCCGCGTTATCAGAAGGCGATGGATTCAGCGATGGATCATATGGAGCGATATAGCGGCTTAGCAAAGAAATTATCCACAGAAGGTTTACACATTCTAAAAGACCAAGCTGCACTGAAAGAATTGCTTGGTGATGGCGTAAAAGCTGCTGCGGAAATTGCCCAATTGGCAACATTTCCAGCAGACTCCAAAAGTTTATTAAAAGGTCCGTTAGGCATAAGAAAGACCTGTGCATGGTCAGAGCCAATTAGTTTTGATAAGTTTCACGGTATCGCTAAAGTCGTGGGTTGTAAGATAAACGACTTATTATTATCGTGCGTGGCAGGTGCTCTGCGAGAAGAGTTACTCGCTTCGGGTGTAAACTTAGACGGCCAAAAAATCCATGTCACTTTGCCAGTGAATATTCGGCCACCCGATAAACTTGATGTATCTTCTAGCCCTGAAGAGCTGGGTAATTGTTTTGGGACGGTCTTTGTCCCTTTACCTATTGGGATTGATAATCCGCTTGAGCGAGTATATAAGCTTAAACACGACATGATTGCCTTAAAGCAATCCTTGCAACCAGCATTATCCTACGCGATTCTTTATGCTTCTGGCTTAATGCCCAAATCAGTGCAGAAAACGTTACTTGAAAGCTTTGGTAATAAAACCAGCGCTGTTTTATCGAACGTCCCAGGCTCTCGTTCATCTCGCTACTTATGTGGCGCAAAAATAAAAGAACAGATGTTTTGGGTGCCACAAACAGGTGATTTAGGCTTGGGTTTAAGTATCATTAGTTATGCTGGGCAAATTCAATTCGGTTTAGTCGGTGATGCGAAGTTGTTTCCTAATCCCGAACGAATTATCAATCGTTTTATTAGTCAGATCGACATGCACCGAACAGACATTGTTGCGAGTTACATAGAAGACCTTGTTCAGCCGATCATGGTGTCTTAAGCTACGCAGGATTTTTATAATGGCATGTTTGCTTAAGGTATTTAAATGACAGATCAAGCTTCCCCAGAAGGTATGGTTCCTCTTAAAACCAAACTTAATCTCGAAACAGCCAGAGCGCCATGGCGTGAGTTACAAACGTTTTTTGCGCAGGGTTTGGTGTTGAATATTGAAAAAGAACTAGATCTTTTAACGGTAGGTGAGCAATTTGCTGCCGATAATAAAGCCTTGTTCGAGCAATGGTTATCATCCGGCCAAGTGGCGCAGGTCTCAGATCAGTTAGCATTAAAATGGCATGAAGCCGATGCAAGTGTCTGGGCTTTAGTAATCAAACCTTGGATATTGGTTCAAGCCGATTAAGTTAACCTATCTCACTTAGGCTTGAGCAAATCGTTTGAGTTCTTTTAAAAACCTTATTGGCTGATCGACTAACGGTGTATGGCCGCTATTATTGAGTGTGATTATTTCGCAATTAGTGTGGTAGTCTGCCATGCGTAGCTGGCCGCCACACGGATACATGTCAGATTTTAAGCCTACCATTAGCGACATGGGTGAGTTTAGTTTTTTAACCACCTCTATCATGTCATAGTCCTGTTCAATATATGCTTTCAGGCAATGAATGTAGCTTGACCAGTTTTCGACCGGCATTAGCCATTTTATTAACTTCTCTTTGCTGCAAACAATTCTAGCCAGTTTTTTGTGGCTGGTTTTAGACATAGCACTTGCAAAAAAGTCACCCAAATTATCCCATAAGTCACGCCTTAAATTCTCAGGAAGCTGATTATAAGGTGTTTTATCCTTAATGAATGGCGTTAAGGCCATAATTAAACTAGTTGCCCTAGTTAAACGTTTATCTTGTTCTTTCCCGAATAATCCCCAGTGCCAGTTAGGGTTATTCAAGCATTTAGGGCTCTGGTCGATATGAAGATATCGGGAAATATGTTGATCACCATAGATAGATTGATATTGCAGTGCGACAAAGGCTCCCATTGAAATACCTGCGAGCTTTATTTCTTCGAAGCCAAAATGCTCAATAATATCATTTAGATCATGTGCATAATTGGAAATAACACAATTTTCATTGTGAGTATTCATGTGGGAACGACCAAAGCCACGAAAGTCGGGAATAATAAAGCGGTGTCTGGTGGCAAGCGGTAAAGCAAAAGGTAGCCAGTGCAAAGATTGCATGCCAAACCCGTGTAGTAAAAAAATAGGCGGTTCAGATGGTTTGGTTGTGACACCAATATCTCGAACAAAAAGTCGCTGTTTATCTCTGGTCTGAATAAAAGGCATGCAATGATTCTTATTGTTTTATTGGGCGAATTGTTATTTTTCGACTAAGTTTAAACAGATGAAAAAGCTTTTCCAAGCGAAAATAACATGATGATAACTTTCCTCTAGAGCGTTTTGTAAAACGTTTTTCGGGAAGAGGTATTTAGAGGCATTATGCTCATACAAACATTCTTTAAGTTCGGCTTCAGCACTTTGCTTCTCTTGATCTCTGCTACATCGTTTGCGCTAGATTTAAATTTACCTGACCGGCTAAAGACACCATCAACGCACTTTTCACACCTTGAACAAACTGCTTTTTTAGCATTGGCGCGAGCAGATAACAGAATTGTCACTGTTGGAGAGAGAGGGGTTATTGCAGTGTCTGATGATAATGGTGTGTCATGGCAGCAGTCTCAAGTGCCTGTCTCAATATTGATAACGGCTATCGATTTTATCAATGAACAGGAAGCTTGGGCTGTGGGTCATAGTGGTGTGATTTTGCATACCAATGATCAGGCTAACACATGGAAGCTTGTTTTAGATGGCAATCAAGCTAATCAACTGTTATTGATTAAAGCGAAAAAAGTTCTTGAAGCCGCCCAAGAAGATTATGAGCACGCCGAAGAGTATGAAAAAGAAGACTACCAATACGCCATGGAAGATGCCGAATTTGCATTGTCGAATGCAGAGTTCGATGTAGGCTTAGGTCCATCTAATCCATTCTTAGATGTTCTATTTCTAAATGACAAAAAAGGTTTTGCTGTCGGGGCTTATGGTCTTTTTGTCATGACATTAGACGGGGGGGCGACTTGGGAGTCGGTTGCTGGGCGGCTAGAGAATTTTGATCGTTACCATCTTAATACCCTTGATCAATTAGAAGGGGGGGCAATTATTATTGCAGGAGAAGCTGGGACGCTTTTTGTTTCTTATGATGAGGGCGATCAATGGGAAACACTGTATGGTCCTTATCAAGGTTCTTTTTTTGGCATTCAGCCTACTGGGAAAAAAGATGAGGCTCTGCTATATGGTTTGAAAGGTCATGTGTTTAAAACACAAAATGCAGGACAAAACTGGAAAAGAATAAATGTTGATGCAGAAACCAGTTTGACCTCATCGGCATTATCTAAGAACGGTTCTATTGTTATTGCAGGTTTATCTGGTGTTGTGATGATTAGCTATGATCAAGGTGAATCTTTTGAATTACTCAACACTACAGGTTTTGAAGGGTTTAATGCGGTTGAATTTAGTGACGAGAAGAATCTAGTGCTAGTAAGTGATGAAGGGATAAGTCGCTTAAAAGTGCAATGATAGGTTGGCGATAGAGATAATATTAATTAAAAACTGAAAGAGAAAGCATGTGCAAAAGATAGAACTTGATGGACATAGTGTGAAAATGGCTGAACCGGCAGTAGAGCGTTGGGTATTTAGCCACAGGTTGATTTCTCTTGTGATCTTTCTATCTATTACAGTCTTTCTAACTTACATGGCGAGTAAGTTAGAACCTGATGCTAGTTTAGAAAGAATGATTCCTCTAGAGCACCCTTATGTACAAAATTTTCTTGAGCATAAAGAGGATCTTGATAATTTAGCTAATTTTATCCGAATATCAGTTGAGGCAAAAAAAGGCGATATTTTTTCGGCTGATTATCTTTCGGTTCTTGAAAAAATAAGTGACGAAGTGTTTTATCTTCCTGGTGTCGATAGAACCGGGCTAAAGTCTCTCTGGACGCCCAATGTTCGTTGGGTTGAGGTAACAGAAGAAGGGTTTCAAGGCGGCACGGTTATTCCTCAGACTTACGATGGCAGTGAACGTAGTTTAGAAGACCTAAAACAAAATATTCTTAGATCAGGTGAGTTGGGGCGTTTGGTCGCGAATAACTTTAAATCCACTATTATTTATGTGCCCTTATTAGAAAAAAATCCAGAAACAGGTGAATCGCTCAATTATTTAACGTTTTCACGCTTACTAGAAAGTAATATCCGCGACAAATATGCCGGTGAAAATTCTGTTGTTAATGTGCAAATTGTTGGTTTTGCTAAAAAAATAGGAGACTTAATTGAGGGCTTTAGTGCCATTGTCTTGTTTTTCTTTTTAGCTGTTATTATCACATGTGCTTTATTATTCCTATATTGCCGTTGCTATAAAAGTACCTTTGCTGCCGTTATTTGTTCAACAATAGCCGTCGCATGGCAAATGGGTATTATGCATCTACTAGGCTATGGTTTAGACCCTTACTCTGTTCTGATTCCATTTATTATTTTTGCGACCTCTATTAGTCATGGCGTGCAATTCATTAATGGTATTACCCATGAAATGGGGCTCGGGAATGATTCGTTAGCTGCGGCTATCAGAACATTTCGACATCATTATGTACCCGCTATGCTCGCCTTAATTAGTGATGGTATCGGTTTTTTTACCTTGGTATTTATCGAAGTTGATGTGATTAAAGATTTAGCGATTGGTGCGAGTGTCGGTATTGCTAGCATCATCATCACGAATATGGTGCTACTACCTATTGTGATGTCTTATATTGGCGTAACCAAATATGGCATTCGTCATGTGCAGCATGTTGAGAAAAATCCTAGTCCTTTTTGGGGCTGGCTCGCTCAGATGGCGACACATAAATATGCACTGACTTTTATAATTGTTGCTCAATTTGCATTGGCATTTGGCTTGTATGTTGCTGAAGATTTGAAGATTGGTGAGCTGGATGCTGGTGCTCCCGAGCTGCATCCAGATTCTCGATATAATAAAGACAATGATTTCATTACGTCTAATTATTCAACCAGTGCTGATGTCATGGTGTTAATGGTGACGTCACCAGCTGAAAAGTGCGTATCGTTTCCGGTCATGGATATGATGGAGAGATTGCACTGGGAGTTAAATCATACTGAAGGGGTGCAGTCTAGTGTCTCTATCGTGAATGTTTCAAAAGCCGTCACTAAAGCATTCAATGAAGGCAGTTTTAAATGGTATGAGCTCTCTCGCAATCAAAAAATAATTGATACCTCTCTGCAATATGTTCCGTCTAGCTTTATTAATAGAGATTGTAGTCTTGCGCCTATCTTTGTGTTTTTAAATGATCACAAAGCTGAGACGCTTCAAAACACAGTGGATACGGTTGAACGTTTTACTGCTAGCTTTGAATCTGAAGAGGTCCGCATCTTATTAGCGGCTGGGAATGCGGGAATTGAAGTGGCAACGAATCAATTAATCGAAGAATCACAAACGTTTATTATGGTGATTGTCTATGTTGTTGTAGGCTTAATGGTTTTGTTTGCCTATCGTTCTCTCAGAGCGATGGTGTGTATTGTCATGCCATTAATGATGACTTCTGTCTTGTGTACAGCATTAATGGCTTATTTAGGTATAGGTGTAAAGGTATCTACGTTGCCAATAATTGCCCTAGGGGTTGGACTGGGTGTTGATTATGGTATTTATATTTATAGTCGTTTAGAAGAATTACTCGATGAAGGTTTGACGCTTCAAAAAGCATACTTTCATACTTTACGTTCGACGGGTAAAGCGGTCGCGTTTACCGGTCTGACCTTAGCTATCGGGACGACAACCTGGATTTTTTCACCCATAAAATTTCAGACTGATATGGGAATATTATTAACCTTTATGTTTTTATGGAACATGATAGGTTCTTTAACTTTACTTCCCATGCTGTCTTACTACTTCGTTAAAGATGGTGAAGAAGATGATTTAGAGGTCTACCAGGATAGTCCTGTATAGATTTTATTGGAGTGTGACCCAAATCATTTCTGAAAATGTGCCTTGCAGGCCATCTGAGTCTATCGTTGCAATTCTAAGAAGTAGTGTACTAGGCTCTATATTATCGAGAACGAGTCTGTTTGGAAGCTGGTTTTCAACCATAATACTGTGTTCTAGCTTGCTTTCGTTTTGCCCATACTCTATGACATAGCCTTTAATCTCATCAAAGCTAAGTGGGCTACCATCTTCACGTTCTGTGGGAGTGTCCCAGGTTAATTCAAGAGACCTGAATGCGGGTAAATTAACATGCACAGTACTTGTTTCAGAGTGTTGGCTGTTATATTCATTGCTTACGAGTACTGAGTAATTACCATTGTGTTCTAAGTTTGCACTAGCAATATTCAAACTTGATGATGTTTCGTTATCGATAGCTTCACCATTTAAAAACCATTGATAATTTAACAAGTCACCGCCTGTGGCACTTACGCTGAGTGTAAAGGGTTGGCCAGTTTCAATGGATTGGGATATAGGGTGTTTGGTGATCGTTATAGGGACCGAACTTGGTAATACTAAGAGATCTGCTGAGTGCGACTGAATACTACCTTGACTGTTCATCACAATGACGTCATAACTGCCTTCGTTCAATATAGATACCGAGGGTATTGTTAATGATGCCGAATATTCATTTTCAATAGGCACGCCATTCTTACGCCATTGGTATCTGATAAAACCATCGCCATTTACTTCTACCGTGAAGTTGGCGCTCTCTCCCTCAGAAACTTGCGTCGATTTAGGCTGAGTTAGTATTGACACGGGTTCAATCTTTTCAGTGACCCATACATTGACAAAATTTGAACTAACTTCACCTTTGTTATTCGAAACCGTTACTCGATAATTACCTTGGTCGCTCAGAGAGCTATTAGCGATGAAGTATGTGTTACCCGTGGCGCCAGGAATAAGCGAGCCATTTTTTTGCCATTGATAATGGGGCTCCGTGCTACTATTCGTTTCGACTGATAATAAAATAGGGTCTCCCTGAGTAATTGATAAGCTTTTTGGTTGTTGGGTAATCTCAGGTTTATAGCTTGGCTCATTGATATTAACAGTGGCAGAAAGCGACATGATTTCTGAAAACTCATGGCTAATAAGTACGCTGTATATGCCTGTGTCAGAAAAATCACTGTTTGTTTTCGAGTAAAGCGCTGAGGTTGCGCCAGGAATGGCTTCGTTATTTTTAAACCATTGATAGTTTAAATTGAGTGTGCTGTTAGCTTGAACATATAGGGTTAAGCTCTGGTTGAAGGCTATATCGACAGACGATGGCTGTGAAAGGATAGTAATCTCTGGTGTGCGAAATTGCTCAGATTGCAGGTCTAATTGAGATTGTATTCGATTAAGCGAATTTGCTTGGTAATTTTCTGTACCGGACTCGCTAAAAGCACCTGATAGGTCGTTTGTTAAATTCGCAGCACGCAAAATAATAGCCTTAAGGTCGATGGAATCAAGCGTCTTGTTTCCATTTGCCCAGTTGTTTTCTATCGTGTCAGAGTACATGGCGGCGGCTATAATTGACTGTTTGAGTTCTTCATCAGTCATGATAGGCAGGTGTTCGAGTTGAGTGATATCTTTAAGTTGAACTTGTAACGGAGAGCTTTCTAGTTTTAAGGCGCTCTTTACCCACTCTGACGCGACATTGATGCTTTCGCTTGTTAGCGCGTTGTCTATGTTTTTGGCTGTAGCAACAACTAGGTGAGTTAAGGGTGAAATGAAAGCACTATTGTTTGAAGTTACAGGGTTCCCTGCTATCCCAAATAATTTAAAAAAGCTCGGTAAAGTAATATCTTCGCCAAAATTAACTAATTCGCCGCTGTTTTGGTCGATACAGCCAGTGGTTAGGTCGCAGCGCATGCGTGTATTTGGGTCAGTACTCAGTTCTAATAGAATCAGTTGATTCAAAGACTCAGATTGAATGTCTAGATGAAATTGACCAAGTTGATCGGTTCTTGTTTGTGTCAGAAGCTCTTTATGATCATTAACTATGCGATAGGCAGATACTATTCCATCGGAAATGATGCCCTTGATCGCGGAGCCTGAAAGAGTAGCTTCGTTTGAATTCGTATCGTTACTGCTACAGGCTGTGGTGAACAGACAAACTAAAAAGATAAAGCAACAAATTAAATAATTATGAAAGCGCTTTTGAACCATGTGACTCTGAGTAGCATTGTAAATAATTATAATAAGCGATAATCATCTTAATGCTGACTATTAGCTCACTGACGTTTATTGAAGACGATGAACCTGATGCAGTCCCTCGTCTAAGAAAAAACGCAGCAATGATAACGTAATTTATTGATAAAGTAGTGTTTCTAGAATTAACATTTATTCACAAGTTGACACAGATCTCAACTTATTGAATTTTATAAATTTGTGAGATTAATTTTTTACGTAAACGATCTTGTTCGTTTTCATCTTCAGATGCGTATAAATCAATGAAATTCTCAAATATAGGAATGAATTTTTGGTCTAGAATTTCCGCATGTGAATGCGTTGTTAGTGCAGTTTCCTGAATTTTTTCTTTTGTGCCTTTATCTTCGAGTGCATCTTGGTTTAGGTGTGATAATGTATTTTTTAATTGAGCAACTAACGTTAAATTGGGGTTATTTGTTGGATCAAGTGGTTTAAGAGATTCCCACAAAGAGAGTAACTGAGCTTTAGTTTCATGTGTTTTAGATAAATCAGCCTGTGCTGCTATATCCAAACATTCTACAGAATTTTTAAACATGCTTTCGGTCTCGGCTAACTTTGCGCTGATCTTTTCATTGAACTCATCAGTTTGTACCGATAATGTTCTAACTTCATCTGCTACAACACTAAAACCTCTGCCAGCATCACCGGCTCTTGCCGCTTCAATTGCTGCATTTAAGGCTAATAAATTTGTCTGTGAATTTATTTTATTGATGTCTTCAAGATGTTCGATAACTTCTTTGAAGCGAGCATCAATGTCATCAAAATTCTTATGTAACGTAACAGACGCAGCCTGAATATTCTCAAACTGCAGAATAAGGCTCTCTAGCGCCGCATTCGATATTTCACCGAACTCATGAAGGTTTTCCTGTGTACTTGGGTCAAGCCTTTCATCTAAGCTTTTAGATAATTTATTAATCAGCTCTTCTGCTTCTAAAAGAACGTTTGATGTCGCGTTAGAGTGAGATGCCTGTTTTCCACTTAACGATTCTGTTTCTTCACTACTTTTAGCTATGCTAGTTGATTGCTTTTGTAGCATGGTTTTGAGTTCAGAAAGAAGCTCAAGCTGTTTTTGCTTTTCATTGTTTGCGCGTTTGTATCTGGGGGTTTCTGTATAGTGAACGAGTGATCGCTGAATTCTCTGCCAAATCATAAAACCAACAATCATTGTAGAAAATACTAAAGGTGCAACAATATATGCTGGAAGAGGTGGAGCAATGACTAACCAAGCAGTGGCAAACAACTGAAGGAATAAAAGCCAAGCGTATTCAAATTTCATGTATTACCTTTTTAAGGTTTAGGAAAACAATATGAATTAAGTCTAGTAGGCATCAAAATTTCTACAAAGAATAATGGTCATTTAGACACACTATTCTTAAGGTTTTTTGTTATTTCAAAGGCAAAGCTACGTAGTCATTTTGATTTTTTAGATATCTTGTTGTTATATCGACCAAATAGCTTTTTACTTAAGTGCCGCAAACATCAGAGTCTTATGTCTTGAGTTTCCAATTAACTTTCATGCCCGCATAAAAAGGCACAATGGGGTTTTCATTGGGTAAAATGATTTCTTCAGGAATGGTCCAGCTTTCTCTGGTTAAGGTGATGCGATCTTGGTTTCTGGGGAGCTTATAAAAATCTGGGCCATGTAAACTGGCAAAACCTTCTAATTTATCTAAGGCGTCAATTTCTTCAAATAGTTGTGCATAAAGTTCGATTGCACTCCAGGCGCTATAACAGCCAGCACATCCACATGCGGATTCTTTTTTATGCTTTTCATGAGGGGCAGAATCGGTACCTAAGAAAAATTTCTTAGAACCTGATTTTACTGCTTCTTGAAGTGCTAGTTGGTGTGTATTGCGTTTTAATACAGGAAGACAGAAATTATGAGGACGAACTCCGCCAACCAGTAAATCATTTCGATTCAGCAAAAGGTGTTGCGGAGTAATCGTTGCCGCAACATTATCTGAGGCATTTACAACAAAGTCGACGGCATCTTTGGTGGTGATATGTTCAAAAACAACCTTGAGATTAGGAAAGCTAGTTACAATCTTTTTTAAGTGGCGATCAATGAATTCTTTTTCTCGATCAAAAATATCGATATGGCTATCGGTGACTTCGCCATGCACCAGCAATGGCATCCCTAAACTCGACATAGTTTCAAAAACAGGAAATAGCCCTTCAAGTGCTGAAACAGCCGCATCTGAATTTGTTGTGGCACCGGCAGGATAAAGTTTTGCTGCGGTAATGCCTTGTTTTACCGCTTCTTGAATATCTTTTGGGTTTGTGTCATTAGTAAGGTATAAGGTCATTAAGGGGGTGAAATCAGCTTCGTTGGGTGTCGCGGCTAAAATGCGTTTTTTATACGCTAACGCCATATCGGCATTCGTTACCGGTGGTACTAAGTTGGGCATGACTATCGCACGTTTAAAACATCGTGCCGTGGCAGGTACAGTTTCAGAAAGCATATCTCCATCACGAAAGTGAAGGTGCCAATCGTCGGGTGCAATAATAGTCAATGAATTCATGCTAAACCTTTATAGAGCTAATAATTGAATGTGTATTATGCCCTAAATAAGCCCTGAAAGTGAGATGTCTAGCCGTATTTATTATCAACTCTTGGCTTGAACCAGTAGACTAAAAAAGTGATCAAAAATAGGCTAAATGCACCCAGCCATAAAATGCCTGACAATAACACCCAAGTAGGATAATACTCAGAAGCCGCTAGCGGTAAGAAAACGCGAGTAAACGCCCCTATTGTTAAAATAAGCAAGGCAAGCAAAAGGCTTCTTGGTAGGTTTTTTAAGCTGCGGCCTGTATGTCCTGTCGATACCCGGGCCATCATACCCATGGTAATCACACCAATGGCGCCAAAGCCAAAGGCATGTACCGAAAGAAATGGCGATATATCAAGCCAATGAGTCAGAATAAATAACAAAAAACCGATATCAATAAAAGATAAAGCGACATAAAAACACCACAGCAATGGATTAGACCAAATACCCGGTGTGTACCAACCGACAATGCGAATACTGGTAATGACGAACATAAGTGCTGCAAAAGTAATGGATACATTTGGCGTGTTGAGAAATACTTCCGTAACAAAAAAACCAAGCAAGCCAATTAAGCTACCTATATCGAGCCACTTAGAATTAAATAATGTGACATCGTAGTTCACACCATTTTGCACAAATAACGGAATAATGCGCCGCCCAATGGTGAGTATTAAGCCGATTACCAAATACAGTCCGCCATATAGACCTATATGAATACCATTTCCTATAGAGAAGAATAGCTCGATATAAAAAGCTAAATTACCAAATCCGAGTAAGAATAGTTTGGAAAGTATTGCCATCTGTCGCCATTGTTTAGTTGCAATAATGGGCAAGGCAACGGCATAAATTAACCAACAAATAAATGTGATATCTAATAATGCTGCTAGCCACAACCAGCTTTCACCTGCTAACCACGCTATACGTGCTGAAACCCATAAACTAAAAAGCCCACAAAGCGGATAGCCATGAAGCGTCTGTAATTCTGTCCAGTTTTTTACGGCTGTTAGTAAAAAGCCAGCAATAACCGCCATGCTATAACCATAAATCATTTCATGCGCATGCCATTGATAAGGGCTTAGCGTTGTGAAACCGAAAAAGGAAAAAATAGCATGTGAATTAAAAACGTTATTCATGCTGGCATAAATAACGAGCCAGCTAGCAATACTAATACATGCAAATACACTCGCACCGGCAAAAAATGCTCTGAAGCCTAAATTAAATATGGCTGGGTGCGAAGGGGTATTTGGCATGAAATGTGAGCCTTTGAAGATACGTTAAAGTCTTTCGTTTATACCTCTTTAACAAGTAAGCCTTTTGATAGTTGTTCACTAGTTAATGTCATATTAGACAATTCAGGTATATCAAGGTCG
>MDTG01118948.1_pt1 | contig 12924 bp, 12 predicted proteins | sample 811421 | NCBI WGS metagenome assembly MDTG01 (sample SAMN05326645, study PRJNA326480) | marine metagenome | isolation source: seawater | place: Pacific Ocean: South East | collected 2011
AACCAAGACGAGGCCCGCACTCCGCAATCCTACGCCGCGAGTTGTGCCAAATGTTCTGACGACGGACAGTGCGCTGAGCGCGCCCGCCGCGCGCGCTGCCGCGCGCAGTTTACTTATCAACGCAACGCTTGCCGACCTGCCGACCGCGCCCGAGAAGAGGCGAGTGCCACTGTTCGCTGATTATGCCGAAGAGTTCTGGCTCGACTATTCGCCGCATTGGAAGCCTGCGACCCAGCGATCGTCGCGTTCGCGTATCGATCAACTGCTCGTGCCAAGGTTCGGTGACCTGCCGGTCGATATGATCGAACGAGGAGACATCAACCGCTGGCGTGACAGCATGGCGGAGCGGGGCGGGTCCTTCAATCGCGCCATCCCCATCATGTCGGTGATGATGCAGTATGCCGAAAAGCTCGGCTACCGGGCGAAGAATACAAACCCGTGCCGCGGCGTCTCACGTTTCAAACGCGATCTTCCCGAGCGCTACCTCTCCGCCGATGAATATCGCAGGCTGGGACGCGTTCTGGCGGAACACGATGGGGTCAATCCATTCGTGATTCCGGCGCTGCTCATGCTCATCTACACTGGTGCGCGGGTCTCCGAGATCGCAACCTTGCGCTGGCGTTATGTGCAGCCGCCTCGGCTGCAACTGCCGGACAGCAAGACCGGCCCGAAGACGATCTATCTCAACCCGCAAGCCATCGCAGTGCTTGATGGACTGGAACGTCGTGGCGACGAACTTCTGGTCTTTCCTGCTATGCGTCGCGAAGCTCCAATCAATCTCGGCCAATACTGGGACCGCATCAGGCGCAAGGCGGCGCTGCCCGAAGTGCGGCTCCACGATCTGCGCCACAGCTTTGCCTCGGTCGCCATCACACAGCACATTCCGCTGGCGATTATCGGCAAGCTTCTTGGTCACGCGCTGCCCGAAACGACGGCGCGGTACGCGCATCTCGCGGACGAGGTGATTTCGGAAAGCGCCGACCGCATCTGTTCAACCCTCGCACATTCGATGGGAATGACCTCATGACCAGCTATGACCTCAAGCGTATCCTTGCCGAAGAGCTCGCGCGCGTCGTGCCGGGCGATGCTGGAAAGCGCCGCACGAAGTTCGACTACGTCCTTCCCGGTTTTGGCGAGCGTATCCATCCGTCTGGCAGGAAGAGTTACGTCCTGCAGCGCACGATCGGCGGAAAGCAGAGACTCATCACCATTGGCGATGCTGCCATCCTCTCCGAGCGGATCGCCAAGGATGTTGCTCGCCGCCTTATCCTGAGGATCGAACTGGGCCAGAACCCGGCAGACAAGAAGCAACGCGGGAAGAAGACGCCGACCTATGCATCTTTTCTTCGGCACTATTGGAAGGTGGCGGCGCCGACCTGGAAGCCATCCACGCTTGAGATACACGACATCTACCGGCGAACGCACTTGGAACATGCGTTCGCCGGAAAGTTCATCGACGAGATTAGCCATGCTGATGCCGTGCGCTGGCATGCGACGCTAACGCGCTCGGCAGGGCCGGGCGCTGCCAACCGCGCTATGGAAATCCTGAAAGCCATGTTCGGCAAGGCGGAGGCATGGGGTTATCTGCCCGAGCACTCAAATCCCCTTCGCGGTGTGAAGCGCAACAAGGGACGGAAGATCGAACGCTTCCTGAGCCATGCCGAAATGGGCCGTCTTGGAGAAGCGCTATCACGGCATCGCGCTGCCAAACCGAACGAGGTCGCGGTCATTTCGCTTCTAGCTTTGACCGGATGTCGGCGCGGCGAAATTCTCAACCTCACCTGGGGCGAAGTTCAGGGGCGCAAACTCAAGCTGATCGATTCAAAGACTGGACCACGTGTCGTATGGCTCGGCAAAGAGGCGAGGGCAATCATTGATCGCTTGCCGCGCAAAGGGAGCCATGAGCGCGTCTTCCAGTTCGATGTGCTGCCCGTCTCTGCAATCGAATGGTTCTGGCGCATGCTGAGGGTCGAAGCCGGCATCGAGGACGTTAGATTGCACGATCTGCGGCACAACTATGCTAGCCTCGCTGCTCGTTCATCCGAGACACTTCCGATGATCGCTGAACTGCTAGGACACAGAGATATCCGCACGACCTCACAATATGCTCATTTGGATGACCAGTATCTGGTCGATGCCTCAAATGCGACCGGCGCGAACCTTATGTTGAAAATTGGCTATTGAATTGGGCGAGCCATCAGAATCAAGCGATGACGGTGCCTTCTATATCTGTTCAAAATTCAGCCCGAAGAGCGATGTCGACCAGGTGCTGCTGATAGTCCGCGCTCGGCAAGTTTGATTCATAGTCGTAGTATGAATAGCGAGTTGAAACGCCGAGCAAGTCCGTAATTGGCAATTCCAATTCTGCTCTCAAACGATGACGATCGTCTTCGCGCTCCATTCCAATCGCTGGGGTGACGGCTTGGTAGTCGCGCAGTTGATAGCGCCAGCCAGCCCTTAGTCGACCTTTACCCGATCCAATCGGAAACTTCTGCGAAAACCGTAGTTGAAACGCATGGCCTACGTAATCGAATTGATCATCGACAGCATCGACGTCCGTGAAATCATAACCCGCGGCAAAGTATCGCTTGTTCCCATCCATGAAGAAGTACAAATTGAAACCACCACCCATGGCTTCATTGTCACGGTCGACACGCCCTGCGAAGTCGGTGTCGCGATAGAGCGCCTCGGCGCGGACGAAAACACCTTTTGAGACAAAACCACTCAGTGAAGGGGCAACCCGGTGGACGTCCAACAGACCGTCTCGATCTAGTCTCGCATGGATATAGCGGTAGGAAAGTCCCGCCCGAGCGGGACCTAAATCATGTGAAACCGAGGCAGCTAATGTGTGCGTCTGCAGATCGAATGTGGTGAATTCTTCATACCATGTCTGCGATATGCCATAAGAAACACGGGCATCCGTGTCTTCGCCAATATCGGCCTCGTAACCCAGCCTTATCCGAGCACGCAGCGCTTCGTCAGATTGTCGGCTCGCAAGATCAAGCTCGTCGACCGCAACTTCCGAATCGTAGCGCAGGCCCACTTCGACTTCGGCGAAGAGCCCATCTGCGAAACTTGATTCTTCTTCCGGTTCGGGTTCGGCTGTAGATGGTGACTGGACCGGCTCGGCGCGTAGATGTTCGAACGGCATGAAAAGAGCGGTAATCGCGAGAGTGCTGATAACCAAACCTTTGTCCCAGAATGTCCTCCGCATCAATTTCTGCCCCTAACTTTTGTGCCGATCAAGCCAGCCCCTTCGACTTACCGCAAGCCAATTCTATGCGTCAGAACGCAATCTGGAAGCGGGTCATCACAACATCTACAGATTCGTTCAGGCCGTTGCGGCCCGGACTTGTCTTGGCGTTGATGTAGTTCCCCATCAATCTAAAGTTGCGGGTAATGTACCAGTTCAGACCGAGTGACCAATTTTCCTGCTCGCCACCGGCCACTGCACCATCGGTCAGGTCCAGAAAACTGTAGCGTGCCGCTACTTCGACAGCACCCAGCTTGCCGCGAGGACGGATGCCGCCGAAGGTACCGTTGGTCATCCCGTAACGCTGGCGTTCGCCAGTGATGACCCATGCCGCCTCAACGCTGCCACCGTTGAACTTTGGGTCGCCCAGCGTCGGGGCGTCGTTGTCGCGCATGATGTAGTTGCCCTTCACAAGGAAAGGACCATTCATATAGGCCGCTTCGAAATTGTAGTTGGTGTATGAGTTTACACCGACAAGCGTTCCGGTGCTGATCAATGTTGTCCCGTTTAGCCCGAATTCCGGCCTGGCCGAGCTGCGCGAAATCGCACCTGGATCGAGGTCACGGCGCTCTACGCCAATAGCCAGATGAACCACTTCGCGGCGCTCTCTGATCGGCGCCACCACAAGGCGCCCGGCAAAGCTTTCTCCAACATCGGCGGGACGCAAGGGGTTCTGCTCCAGCGGATCGAAGAAATACCCCGTGCTGGCAGACCAGTTTTCGCCGCGATAGGTAACTGCTCCGCCCATAAGGAAGTTTGGTGCAAGCGTTGATCCAAGCGAACGCTCCATCAGTTTGATGTTGTTCGAGCTCATCATGTTTTCGCCAAACATGGGAGCGATAAAGTTGCCACCTTTGATAGTGACGTTTTCGATGCCGGTATAGGCCGCCCAAACGTTTCGGAAACCAGTACTGGTGCCGCCGATATCGGCGTCCACTTTGACGCGGAAATCCTTGGCGACAGTCAGCGTCGCGTCGACCCTGATGCGGCGGAAGTCTACATCGTCGGTGAAAGGCGTAACGTCTTCACTGACAGAAACGCCATCCAGATGGATACGGCCACCGATATTCAGGTTGGTGTCTTCATCGCCAATGGTTATCCCATCTTGGTCGGCAGTGACCTGTGCGAACGCAGCCGAAGGGGCGGCGAATACGCAGGCCGCTGCGGAAAGTGTAGCAATTCTCTTCATGATTAACCCCATCATCGAATTTGTTGAGTTGATTGGCTCAGCCAGTTGAAAAGCATTTCTCCTGCTTTGTGCTTCTCGACCAACCGCGAAAAATTGTGCCGGGCGCCTTTAATCTCTCGAAACTGCCAGGGATCCGCGCGCCCGTGTTTGCAAGCGAGTTGTTCCATGTGGTCGATAAAGCATCTGGCGCGCTCGACCCTGTTCAGGCCCTGTGTCTTGTCGATCAAGGGATCGGTGTTGAGCGAGGCCTCACGCGCCGTATCGCGCGACCCAATCATAAGAAGCGACGGCATCTCGAGCAGATGTTCAGGATTTAACTTGCGACCACCGAGCCTTTCACTCGCCCCAATTCCGAAGGGAAATGGCAGGTCAGGATCGGGGAGGGTGTACCACCCCGGTGACGTGATCGACAAAGCGTCAATCTTGCGCCTTCCAAGCATGGCATAGCGGTGTGCGAATTGGCCTCCACCGGAAAAGCCGGACATAAGAAATTTCTTAGCCCCTAAACCGGATCGCTCTGTCCAATCTAAAACTACTCGGTCGAACGCATCCTCGGGGCAGATTCCATTTGTGTCGGGTGCCAGCGTTTGGAAGCGCTTGAACCGCGATTTGGAGAAATGCGGTGCCAGCAACACTATTCCTGTGTCCTCTGCGTATCTGGCAAGACGAAATATCTGTTCCTGAGGATTACGCCGAAGACCGTGAACGCAAACGAGCAGCGGGGCACCCGGTCCCGCTTTTTCGGGAACATAGGCGACATAGTCGATCACCCCTTCGTCAGATCCAATAATTGACAAGGGGCGCGAACGCGCGAGCGGCGGTTTGTTTTCGGTGGCCTTTGACCGACTGGCCAGCGCGTCGTGGTTTGATACTGCCTTCATGCTGCCATAGCTCCGCTGGTTTCGCTCATCGTGCCCTGACGAAGAACCCAGTGGCGGGTGGCAATGTCATCCAGAGTGTCGCTGTGGCTTGTCGCCAGCCAGGCACCCTCATATCCTTCGAGCAACTCGATCAAAATCTTGAGCGACTCAGCATCTAAATGGGTCTCTGGTTCGTCTAGCAAAAGCATTTTGGGCGACGCGACCAGCGCCCGCGCCATGATGACCCGCATCCGTTCGCCTGCGCTTAGATTACGGCCACCTTCCTTCACTGGTCGGTCCAAGTAGAACGGGGAATCCGGGTTGTGCGCTTCCATGCCGCATCGCGATGCGGCAAGTGCCACTGCATCAGCATCAGCCTTGGAACTGCCATAGGCTATGTTAGTGGCGACCGTTCCTTTCATAACGCCCAGGCTGGGGGAGATAATCGAAATTTGTCGCCGCAAATCGCCTGTCCTGATCCCGCGAATGTCCTTGCCGCTCAGCTGGACCTGGCCCTTGTCAGGCTCGATCAGACGCAAGATCAGGTTGAGCAAAGTGGTCTTGCCGGCACCGTTGCCGCCTTTGAGGACCACCCTGTCGGTAGGACCGATCTCACAATTGATCTTCTTAAGCGCGTCACCAACAGACACGTTATGCAATCGCACTCCCGCAAAGCGTTTGCGCGGCTTCTTGGGGTCTGGCGCTGATTCGATCGACGGCCCGAGGTCGAATAACCGAGCCAGCTTCTCCTGTGCGATGCGGGAGCTTTTCCAATACTCGTATACTTTGCCGAGCCTGAACAGGTTTGGCGAAACCAGCGAAAACAATCCAATGGCAGAGACGAGCGAGCCGACATCCGGTCCCTGAGGTCCCGCTGACCAACTGGCAGCCAGCACCATGAGCGCGATCCCTGATCCCACCACAAAGATCATGAAGCCACGAAAGACGCCTGTAACTGCTGCCTTTCCGACCTGCGCATCGGCAAGGCGGCGAGATTGCCGTTTGAGCTTGCGACGCTCCAGATTGAGATGCGCAAACGCCTGTATCACAGGCATATTTGTGATCTTTTCGGAGATGTTCGCAGCAATCTGGCCGCGCCGTTTGCGCGCCATGCGGATCTTCTCGTCAAATGACCGTCCGATCACGAGCGCGCCCGACACGGCGACCAGGATAACTACGCTGAGCACACCTGCCAGCATCGGTTCCATAAACCACAGTGCGGCGATGGCTCCGAAACTGATGGTTGCCGATATTATCAGCCGCGCCAACCCGTTGCTGATCCAGCTGCGAATTGCAGTCAGATCGTTGACAAAGCGCAGCTGCAGGCTTCCGCCGCGAAGACTTGACTGGGCATGGACCGACAGCGTGCTCAGGTGATGGAACGCGTTTTGGCGCATATCCATGGCGTAGTCTTCACCCAGTCGCTGCGCGGCGATCATTTCGTGCCATTTGAACACGCCGAGCAATAGGTTGGCGAGCAGAATTGCCGCAACAATCCAACCTGGACTGAACGGTTCGGCGGAGCGAACACCATCGATCATCGCCCGGATAAGGAACGCGATCCCGGCCATTGCCCCGACCTGCACCAACCCATTGCCTATCAAGGCCAATAGCAAGCGCAGGCGATGAGGTGTGAAAAGATCAGGCAACGCCGACCATTCTTTCGTGCTGATCAAAAACCGATTGCTGCATCAGGATCAGCGGCGCGCTGTCCATGGATTCCAGGTCTCTGCTTGTGAGCACAGGAACATGCGTCGCTTCGCGCAATTCGTTCACGAACAGCGGGGATGCACTGATCCGGCCGGTATAAGCTGCAACCCGATATCCTAACGTGTCGAGGAACTGCTGGCCACCCAGCGCAGACAGAGGATCTGGCGTGGCCAGAACCAGGCTGCCAACTTTGCTGCGAAACTTGTCAGATCGCAGCAACATCTGGGTTTCGCGTTGCAGCAGCCCATCGGCGATCTCAACAACAATGCAGTCGACTTTGCCATCAACCTGTCCGATCAAATGGTCTGCGATGCGTTCTAGTGCTTCCGCTTCCAGACCCATAGTCGATGCGTGACCAGCATCGGTGAAGTCGAGCACGTGCTGCGCGCCGCAATCCTGATACTGCCAGATATCGCCGCCAGCCCCGGTGCCGGTGATCTTCACCGCTGCCGTGCTGAGATTTGAACGCGACAGGGTCCGCACGATCTCGCAAACGCTGGTGGTCTTGCCGGCATTCATGCCTGACCCGAAAACAGCAATGACAAAGCTGTGATCTGCAATCCGCGGCGTCGGCGCTTCCATGGCGTAGTCGGCCAGATTGATCGGGGAGCCGTCCGCGCGGCAAAGCGTTCCAATTGTTTCGATCTCGGTAGGCTTACGGGTTGAAGCATGACGATCGAGCATCTGGGCCGCAATCCCGCCTGCTGCGACCAGATGGCACGGTCCCATCTGGCTCGGGACGACCCCGTGAAACTGATCTGTGGCGTAACGATTGCCGAAAGCGACGATGATCTCGTCACCCGGCTCCATTCTTGCCCTGCGGCCAGTCGTCAATTCGAGGCGCTGATGGTGTCCTTTACGCACCAGCCGAGCGAGGCATAGATCGCCAGCACGCGGCGTAGCCCCCGGATCGATCCTCTTGGCATCCGACAAGTCGACCCGGCGCGTGACGAACGCACGCTTCGCCGCAGAAATCCGGGCGTGGTTGAGGGGGAGGGTGCACACATCGGACACCACCGCTTTCAGTTGCGGATCAACATACATCTATTCTTCTCCTAGGCTCGACCTAGAGCCGTATTCTGTCATCAAACTGACAACTGTGCGCAATGTCAGGTTTGCGATCAGCGCTGACCCGACTGACCATAAAGACGTAGTGAAACGCCCCTTATTCCCAAGAGCTTAAAAAAACGTGGCAATTCGGGTGCGAGCCGTGCCCGGAGCGCGACGAGTTGCCCCTTACGGGCGGATAAGTCCGTATCCGTAAACAGGATCATGGCCTGGCTCACCAAGGTCTTGCGCTCTGGCGCGAAGCGATCGCAATTCGGCTTCGTCGAGTTGACCATTGCGTCCGGTGGCGAGCAAGATTGCAACCGCTGCAAACGGCGCTGCGATAGAAGTCCCGCTCGAGCTTCGCGGACCAGTGCCCGCTGCCGCGTGGCGAATTCCCACACCAGGAGCGGCAAAATCGAGGTGTTCGCCGCGACTGGAAAGCCGGAAGACGCGGTTTCTCTCGTCGAGCGCTGTCACGGACACAACGCCTGGATACGCCGCTGGGTAGAGCGGGCCGGATCTAGGCCCCTCATTCCCCACAGCGGCAACGATCACTACGCCGCTTGCTCGGGCTCGATCGACGGCACGCTGCAAGACCCGGTTTGGTGGGCCGGAAAGGCTCATATTGACCACCATAACGCGGTTTTGCGTCATCCAGTCGAGGGCCCTGACCAAGGCTGTTGTTGATGCGGAATTCCCACGGCCCGGTAGTCGTTCAAACACAGATGCCGCGTAAAGTTTCGAGTGCGGTAGCAGTCCTTCGAAATCCGAACCTTTTCCTATTAGTATAGAGGCTATTGTGGTGCCGTGCCGGTTTGGTCGAGGATTCCGGCTACGAACAAAGTCTCGAAAGACCAAATCCGCGCCGGAAAACGCAGGGTCGGATTGTGATACAGCCGTGTCGATCAACCCGATCCGCGCGCTTGTCGATCGCTGTGCTGGCGAGAGTGGCATTGCAGAAAGCGGTGATCGCCCGGCTCTCCGTCTGCGATAGCTCGATTGCGGAGAGTAAACGTGATTGTACTCGACCACAGCATCTGGCGCGATTGCAAGCAGTGCCGTCCGACCTTGCTGGCCAGCGAAGTTCGGCGGCGGCGCGAGCCGCGACATGACCTGGTCGAGCAGATCGATACGCTCACTCGATCGGACCACGAACCCAGCCGCTTCCATCCTCTCCAGTTCCACGGATGAAGACAATACCAGCCATTCACCACTCGCAATGTCGAAATCGTCTTCGTCTTGGTCGATGCTCTCTAATTCTAGGGTTGCTTCAAAGCTAGCCTCAAACTCCGTCTCGCTTTCAGTGATTCCTTCATACTGCTCGTCGGCATCATCGTCTTCACGCTCGCCTTCAGCTTCTTCTTCGCTTTCGTCTTCAGCCTCTTCCTCGCTCTCGTCTTCGGCCTCGTCTTCGGCCTCGTCTTCGGCCTCGTCTTCGGCTTCGTCTTCGGCCTCGTCCTCGGCTTCGTCTTCGGCTTCGTCCTCGGCTTCGTCCTCGGCCTCGTCTTCGGCTTCGTCTTCGGCCTCGTCCTCGGCTTCGTCCTCGGCCTCGTCTTCGGCCTCGTCTTCGGCCTCGTCTTCGGCCTCGTCTTCGGCTTCGTCCTCGGCTTCGTCTTCGGCCTCGTCCTCGGCTTCGTCTTCGGCTTCGTCTTCGGCCTCGTCCTCGGCTTCGTCCTCGGCTTCATCGTCAATGTCATCGTCGAGATCAGGATCGAACGACAATGAGCCATGCGCCTTCAATCCCCCGCCGACTTCTGCGACCGGAACCAATACGAGAGCACTCGCCAAGAAAACTGAGAACAAAATTTTCATACAGACTTCACGGAATAGATTTGAACCTGTGGACCGACATGTCTAGCCATTCCTGTTGCCGAACATGCTATCCTGCGTTTTTTCCTACATAGCATGACGCGCATTCAGGAATAAAATTCCATTGGGTCTGGAATAAGAATCGCATTGGTGCGTCTTTGGAGGAAATGTTGCCAGCTGACCAAGACAAAAAAAAGTGGCTGGATGCATTGCCTGATCTGAGGCGGTTCGCGCTGTCGTTGACCCGTGATTCTGAACAGGCGGAAGACCTAGTGCAGGAGGTCAGCCTCAGGCTCGTACGAAGCGAGATCCCTGAGGATGCGGACCTGCAACGCTGGGCCTTTCGGGTTTGCAAGAATGTCTGGTTCGATCAGCTGAGAAGGAAAAAGGTCAGGCTGGAGGCGGCAGAGACCGTTCGGGAACTTGGACCAATCGTTGAGGATGGCGCGGCCCGGACGGAAGAGAGATCGGAGCTGGATTTCGTGATGCGCGCTATGTCGCAGCTGCCCGACGAGCAGTATTTTGCGCTGTCGCTCGTTGCGATCGAGGGAAAGAGCTATCGCGAGGTAGCAGAGATAACAGAAGTGCCGATTGGCACTGTTATGAGCCGAATTTCCAGGGCGCGCGGTCAGATTGCCGCTGCGATCGAAAAACAACAGGAGTTGTCGAGTGGCAAAGGTGAATGACGAACAGCTCAATGCCTATCTCGATGGCGAATTGCCGGAAAGTGAGGCAAACGAAATCGAACGGGCGGTGGCTGCCAATGACAAGCTATCCGTGCGGCTTGACCAGTTGGCGAAAGTGGATGTGCTGTTTCGGGGTGCTGTTGATCGGCTGGAAGCGAGTGCTGAATCTAGCGCCAGCACTGCGCCCTCTACTACAGATACCAGTCCTGTGGAGCGCTCGAAGCCATTGCCACCAGCGGCCAATGACAATTGGTGGCGATTGGCGATTACCGCGTCTGTCGCTCTGGCTGTCGGACTCTTTGCCGGCGGAACCATGTTTAATTTCGACCAGAATGCCGGCGATTCTATCCGCCTCGCGAGTTATGAAAGTTCAACCGAATTCGGTGGATTGCTCGAAAGAGGCGCGAGCGGGGACGCTCTCGAAATAAAGGGCGGCAGCGCACAAGTGCAGCTTACCTTCGTCGGCCTCGAAGGTCGTCCGTGCCGTGAGTTTAGGGTTATCGGAGCAGAATTGACGACGTTTGGCGTGGCCTGCCGTGGCAGCGCCCCCCAGTGGAATGTGGAAATCGCTGCGGTTTCACCAAACACACGTCCTACTGATCCGTCGGTCTATCAGACAGCTTCGGCAGGCGGGGAGGCGTTTAGTTACGCCGTTAGCGCGATGATGCAATCAGATCCGTTAAATGCCGAGGATGAGCAGGCCTTGATTGAAAAAAGCTGGAAGCCCTAACAAGGGACCTGCCGAATTTGCTGCAATCGGGAGAAATACGATGAAGAACTTCCAACTCATTCGGGATGCTATCGATGTATCACCCTATTTGCAGGAAATTGCCTCCGTCCCTAATGCGTGGGACCTGAATTCCGGTCGCAAGGACAAGATCAAGGTCCAACGCGAGGCGGATGCAATCCCCATCCGCGGTATGCGCAAATCCATGGCCAATGGTCGTAAACCGCGCGACGTGCATGAATCGCGATTTACAAACACGTCGAAGAAATTTCCGAAAATCCGAGAGTTACTTGTTTCAATCGCTGATGAACTAGATAGCGAACTTTCCCGCGCGAAGGTTGTCAGACTGCCTCCGGGAGGTAAAGTTTACTCCCATATCGATCGTGGCGAATATTATCGCGAGCGAGATCGCTATCACCTGGTCTTGCAAACGTCTCCGGGCAATACGCTGACATGCGCGGACGAAACGCTTCACATGCGCGTGGGGGAGCTGTGGTGGTTCGATAACAAAAAGGATCACGCAGCAGAGAATGCAAGCGAGGAAGATCGCATTCACTTCATCTTCGATCTTCTGAAACGCCAGTAGGGCGTATTAATCGGCAAGCCACAGCGCATGACTGTCGATCCGGAGCTGCGTAACGGCACGGGCGGCATCGGCACGCGCACGGACATTCTCGCGGAATGCGTCATGAGTCATACGTTCACCGAGCAGTAGATCGTCCAAATCGACCTCCCCTAGCTCGTAGCCGCGCCTCAGCTTCTGCAGCGCGTCCATCTGGGCCTCAAGCGCCTCGCGCGAACGCTGCCATGCCGAAAGACGGAAACGGGCGTTGGCAAGGTCAGCATCGGCAGTTTCGCGAACCGTGAAGCGAACGAGACTCAGATCCGATTGGGCTGCAAGCGCCTCGGCTTCAGATCGTTCAGCCAGCGAACGCCGATAGCGACCACCAAGAGGCATCGAGAAAACGAGGCCGGCGCCGCGTTCCTGTCCGCCGAACTCGGAAAATACACGCACGCCGACGGAGGGATCGGCTACACGATCCCGCCGAACGCGGTCCGAAACGCTCTCGCTTCGGCGTGCTTCGGCCTCGGCTGCAGCGATTTCGTGGCTGTTGAGCTCGACCTGGTCACGAAGCCTGGCAAGCTCTTGGTCCGCGATTTCCGGTGCAGGAATGGCGGGGGCGGTCGCCGGAACTGCGAGGCCAGGGAAATGGGCGCTCAGCCTGCCACGGGCGAGCCGGGCTTCGCCCTCTGACGTTTCCGCAGCAATTCGCGCACGGGCCAAGGCGGCGCGCGCCAAATCCACGTCAAGCTGCGACGCATCACCAAGTTCTTCACGCCGCTGAACCGCTGCAAGCGAGCGCTCGTAATTTGAGACCGCTGTCCGATCGACTTCGGCTAGGGCGGATGCAGTTTGCCAATCGAACCAATGCCCGGCGAGCAGCAGAGCGGCCCGATGGCGAGCATCCTCAGCTATGTTCTCCGCGGCATCGATTCCATAGCGGCCGATCTCTCTATCAAGCCTGCCTTTGCCGGGTAGGCTGTCCCCCGTCAGCACTTATGGCACAGATTTGAGGTTGTGATTTAAGGAGGATTTGGGCTTCGTCGTAGTGACGAAGGAACGAAGATGAAGCCCAAAT
>MDTG01443378.1_pt1 | contig 12924 bp, 11 predicted proteins | sample 811421 | NCBI WGS metagenome assembly MDTG01 (sample SAMN05326645, study PRJNA326480) | marine metagenome | isolation source: seawater | place: Pacific Ocean: South East | collected 2011
TGTCCATAATAAGAAATTGGACTTTTTTTGCTTCTCTCAGAAATTTTAGTATTAGAAGATTTATAAACATGAGATGTAGATGAAAAAAAAAACCATTCTACTTTTGATCTTTTTATAGAATCAATGATATTTTTTGTTCCTGAAAAATTTACATCTTTGGCTTTTTTTTTATTACTGTTTACATCTTTAATTGGTACAATAGCAGCTAAATGGATGACTGCCTTAAAATTATTTCTTTTAATCCAATTTCTAACTTTATCACGATTTCTAATATCACCAGAAAAACAAACAAAATTATTATTTTTTCTAATCTTTAATAAAGTTTTACCTAAACTTCCTGAGCAACCTGTAATTCCAATAAAAGATTTCATATTTTTTTAAAAAATCTAATTGTTTTTCTTATGAAATTTTTTAAAGATAAAGTGCGAGTATTTATTATTTTCGATTTTATTAAACTTTCCGATTTTTTAACTATTTTACATATTCCAGAAGAAGTAAAATCAAAATTAATATCAAATTTATCAAAATTAACGTTATATATTTCTAGTAATTTATCAAAAGTCTCTTTATTATTTATCTCACAATAAAAGTTATCTCTATTCGCATTTTTTATATAAGGTAACCAGGAGGTATCATCTATGAAAAAAAGACCTCCAATTTTCAATTTCTGAAAATAGTAATAAAAAATTTTTTCTACGTGCTTTGCTTCATGTAAACTATCTAGATAAATAATATCAAATTTTTTTGGAAGTTGATTTTCTAAATAATCAAAATTATCATCTCTTGATTGTATAAAAGTCCAGTTTGAATCATTAAATTTTTCTTTGTAATCGTCCACATCTACAGAAAATAATTTACCTCCATTTTTTTTGCAATGTTGTAAAAAAAAATTTGTTGATCTGCCCTCTTTAACTCCAAACTCTAGAATTGTAGAATCTTTTAAATATTCTAACTGACTTACAACGATTGAATTAAACTTATAATTATAATCAGTCATAAAATTAATTTTTTTTAAAAAGAGTTAATAGATATATCATATTGGTTATAAAGTAGTCTAAACTTCTAATGAAATTTTTATTTTTTGTTTTTAAGATATATCTTAAATAATCAAAAGCTTCTTTTCTTTTGTGCCACCAATTTATTGAAAATTTTGAGTAGTTAGATGAAATACTGTTGTTACTTTTAACATATTTTGTGAGTTTTTTATTCATAATAGTTACCTTTTTATTATGACTGAAATGATAAGCATAAATCATCAATCTTGCATCAATTTCTAAATTTGGAAAATTCTTTGAAATTAATTTTTTTTTAAATTTGATAAAAAAGGATCTTCTAAAAGAAATACAACTAGTAGGGAAAATAGACGGCCAAATAGAATTATCCACATGAATTCTTTTTAAATTAAAGTTTGATTTTTTTTGTGGAAAATTAACAACAAAATCAACAGTAGAGTTTTTAAAAAAAAAATCATTGATTTCTTTTAATTTATTCTTTTCAAATCCATCATCAGAGTCAAGAAGGCATATTAATTTTCCTTTACAAATACTAAATGCTTTCAAAATACCATTAATTTGATTTAGAGGACCAGCAATGAATTTCTTTTTTTTGTTTTTAATTAATCTAATTTTTTTATATTTCTTAATTAAATTGATAGAATTATCTGTTGAACAATCATCAAATATAATAATTTCATAATTGTTATAATTTTGACTTATAATACTTTGCAGTGATTTTTCGATGTATTTCTCTTTATTAAAATTCGTAATTATTATTGATATATTTTCTTTTTTTTTTTTTCATAAAAATTAATATTTAATAATGAATATTTAATGTATCTTTTTATTTCAATTATAGTATAGATTTTTTTTTAAAGTTTCGAAAAAATTTAATGGCAAAACAAAATCACTCTTTGACAGTAATTACAGTAGTAAAAAATGATCAAAAAAATATTGAAAAAACTATTAAATCAGTGATTTTAAATAATAAAGGTTTTAAACTTGAATACATTGTTATTGATGGAAAATCTGAAGATAAAACTTTATCAATTATTAAAAAATATAAGAAAAAAATAAATAAGATTATATCAGAAAAAGATAACGGCATTTATGATGCAATGAACAAAGGAATAAATAGGTCTAAGAATGATATAATTGTATTTTGTAATTCAGGTGACTTTTTTTACAAAAACTCACTAAAAAAAATAATTAAAATTTTTAATTCAAAAAATGTTGACTATGTCTTTGGTACAGTTGTGAGAAATTATACAAAAAAAAAGATTGTTAAATTTTCACTTAACCCAAAAAGAATATATTATAATTTTGATTTTGCTACAGCTCATTCTACAGGTTTTTTTTTAAAACGAAATGTTTATAAAAAAATTGGCCTCTACGATCTGAAATTTAAATGCTCATCTGATTATGACCTTTATTTTAGAATGATTAAAAATGGATATGTTGGATTAGTTACTGGAAAAAAAGAATTAATTGGTAATGTTGCACAGGGAGGATTCTCTTCAAAAATTTCATTTTTTGAACATCTAATTGAAGAAACAAAGATTAGAATAAAAAATAAACAAAATTTGTTTTTTATCAGTATTATTTTTGTAAATGCTATTTTTAAAAACTTTTTTAAAAATCTTTTTTAAATTTAAATCGAAATTTTTTTAACCAATTTTTTTTGAAATCAAATGATTTATCATCAATTATAACATCATAAGAAGGTTTTCCAGTTTTCAGTTTATCAAACTTTAGACCCCATTTTTTAATTTGATTTAAAGTAAATTGATAGCCTCTTTTCTTTGCTAATTTCTCATTATTATTACTTCTACCCATATATCTTGCAGTATAAATTAAGATATAATTTTTTTTATAAAGTTGATTGATAATTTTTATAACATCTTTTTTTGGTCTAGATTTCTTATAGTTATTATTTTTTGTAGAACAAATCACACCATCTAAATCAAAACAAAACTTTTTCATTTTTTTATAATAGTATATATAAACCTATGCAAAATATTCATACAAATTTTTTCAAAAAAAAATACTTCCTTATTGTATGTATATCTATTGTTTTTACTGAATTTTATTATTTTAACTGGGGCTCTAGAGCATTAATTTCTAATAATTATTTATTATTAAATTCACTCATTTTATTTCTATTTTCTTTAATATTTTTCTTTTTAATCTTTAAAATTTTTAAAAAAATAAAAAAAAAAATAAATGAAAAAAAATACAATTTTTTAATAATAACTTTTTTAACATTTATTTACTTTAAGATAATTCAAATTCCTTTCTTTTTCGCCAATTCTATTCATTTAAAGAGCTTAGTTTCAATTGGATTAAAAAAAATATTACTTATACAATTTTATCCTTTATTGCCCTTTTTAAAGATTATCATTCCTTTTATGTTATTGTTTATTTTGATTTATATTTTTATCAAAAAATACAATCAAATATTATCTAATTTTATAATCTCATTTAGTCTTATTTTTTTTATATTTCTAATAACTGATGTTTATAAAAGAATAGATTATTTAAATAATATTTCTTTAAAAGAGAATGTTGCCACAAACGATAGGAAAGTTATTTGGTTTATTCTTGACGAATATGATCCAGAATACATAAATGAGAAAAAGTACGAATTAGATTTAAGTCATATTAAAAAAATTATGAATGTTTCTTTTATACATAAAAATTCTTTTTCCCCATCAAGCTCAACTCTTCATTCTATTCCATCTATTCTTATGAGAACAAACACGAAAGGATCAAAAATAATCAATTATCAATTAAACATAATTAAAACGAATAATGATTTGGTTAAATTTGAATTAGAAAACACTATTTTTGACAAAATATATAGAGATAAATTCAATTTTAATATTGTCTCCGAGGTACTTCCCTATTGTGCAATGCTAAAATTAAATACAAATTGTTATGAATATACAAATAGAAAAATGTTTTTTTTTGATGGTATAAAAAACACATATTTGCCAAATGAATATTTGAATAAGATTAGTGAAATGCTTGTCAAAAAAAAAAAGTTTGAAGTTCAAAAAATAAATAAAATAAATGATTTTAAAAACTCAAATATTTTTTTAAGTAGCAAACTAAAGATTGATCTTCAAGAATTTGAAAAAATGATAAATCAGAATACTAATCTAATTTTTTTTCACCTATTTGTTCCCCATACAAAATCTTCATCTTCAAGTTATATTAAAAAACAGTTTAATAATATATACCCAGCAAATGATGATGAGGAATATCTACTTAATTTAAAATTTACAGATATCTTAATAAACAAGATTTTAGAGAGAATAAATAAAAATGAAAAAAAAGATATAATGCTAATACTTTCGTCTGATCATTGGCGTAGAAGTAGATCACCTGAAAAAGCTAAACCATCACTATTATTAATTAAAATAAAGTCTGACAATAATAAAATAGAAATTTTTAAACAAAATTCAAATATTTATATTTATGATATAATTCATAAATATTTGTCAAAAAAAATTAATTTCCATAATGATATAAAAACTATTTATGATCAGTCTGAAGAATTTAATATCGATAACACATATATATATAAATAAAATTTATAAAAATACTTAAAGATAATCAGCATTTGAAGGATAAAAATCTGTAAGATTTCACCAAGAATTTATGAATTTTAAATTTTTTAAAAATCCAAGAATTTTTTTCTAAGATATATTTATTAAATATTCCTTTGTTTGAATCTTTTTTAATTTCATTGATAATTTCATAATGATAATTCTCATTGGTCAAATATGTATCAACAGTTGAATAAGTTATTCTTAACATAATTCTATAATTTTTAATGCAGTGACCGCCCTTATGATACGAGTTAAAGCTATCGATAAATAATGCCTTTCCCTTACTTCCGGAAAGTTTTAAAATGTTTTCTTTATCTTGAGAGTGAAATTTAAAATGTTCCTCCTTAATTTTTCCCCTATCCCCCCTTACTGGATTATTTATTTCATTATTATAATGAATGAATCTACCTAATTTCTCTTTTTCCTTAACACAATAGAGAGGACCGTTTTCATCATTTATTTCTGAAATAGGTATGAATATATCCATAGACTTATAGCCAAAATCATCTCTATGCCAATTCATTGAGCCTCTTATATCTTTAATATCATTTGGAATATTTATATAAACACTTACGTTATTTAATATTGGCATCACTCCCAAATATGATGAAACAATTGAGATAATCTTTCTAGACAAACAGAAATCAAAAATTATCTTTCTTAAATCGAAATCAATATAATTGGTAATATCCTCTTTGAATTTTTTTTTATCAGTATTAGTAAGATTTTCAGATTTTGTGCTATAATTTTTAAGATTTTGAATTATTTTGTTGACTTTACTTTCATCTAAATTATTAAAAATTTTTTGTGACAAATCTTTAATCTTTTCATCATATAAAATTTGCTTATCATTATCAAATTGAACTTTTTTATTATCTAAAAAAAACCATAATAGATATAATATTCTTCCATGAAAATTTATTAAATTTAACCAAATCATATCATAGACAGGTTTAATCAATAATTTTAAAATTATATACCAGGCTTTTGATGATTTAAATTTTTTTAAAGAATCTATAAACATTTTTTAAGTTTAGTTTTTAATTCATAGTACTCTAATATATATATTCATCTAATACCTTACAAATACATAAATGGCTTTAAATTGTAAAAATCATTGAAATGGATATATAAAAACAGAGCCTGAATTTAGTAAAATAATTCGCAATCTAAGAGAGAATTATTATGTAATAAATATCAAATTTTTAAATTATCTAAATTTAATATAGAGTGATGAAATGTCCTACTATCAATTAACCTTTGATTAGAAATATCAATTACAGTATAGAATTTAAATAATGAAAAAAATACTTTTAATAATAGTTTCTTTATCGTTGATATTTGCAATTACAATAACGATTTTTTTTTCAAAACCGGTTTATGAATCTAAATCATTAATATATCTAAGATCAAAGATACCAGTCAGCTATAAAGAAATTATTTTAAAGAAAATACTTGTTTATAGATACATCAACAAACTTGAAAAAGAGATTGAAGAGAAGGAGTCAATTATTTCTAAAAAAAATAAGGTAATCAATAGAATAAGTTCTCAAGAGGCTTTTTTTTTTCAAGATGAAAAATTTTTTAATGATGGAAAAATAAAAGTTAGATATTTTAAAAATGATAACTTTGAAAATTACGGTCCGAGAGCATATTTCGCAGAAAATGACGAAATTTTATTTTTAACGAGTGGAACAGGCAGTACATATTATTTAAACACAAAAAATATTGATAATGATAATGTTAAAAAATTTTCTTTTGAAAAAATAAATAATAATTTTGAAGATTTGGTTCATGAAGAATACATTTTAGATAATATGACGATAACAAAAGGAACTGAGATAATTAATAATAAGTTTTATTTATCCCTGGTAAATAAAAACAATGAAGAATGTTATACTAATACTATATTTGTAGCTGATTTAGATCTCAAATTCTTAGAATTTAAAGAATTTTTTAATACCAAAATGTGCATTCCTTATTTCGATAATTCTTCAGGTGGAAATATTTCGAAATTTAGAGATAATAAAATTTTAATTACTATTGGAGATTATGTTTGGGTAAATGAAGAATTGTTTCCAAAAAACTCAGATTTAAGCCCTCAAAATCCTAATAACTATCTTGGAAAAATATTATCTATAGATTTAGATAATCCTGAAAATGCAAAAGTTTTTGCTATGGGAACAAGGAACTCTCAGGGTTTATTTTTTGATACACAAACAAATTTAGTTTTTTTTTCTGATCACGGTCCACAAGGAGGTGATGAGATAAACTTGATAAAACCTGATGATGTTATACCCAATTTTGGATGGCCAATCGTTTCTTATGGTGAACATTATGGATTTCCTGAAAACAAAAATCCTAAATTTTATAAAAGAGCGCCCTTAAAAAAACCTCACTCAGTCTATGGGTTTGTAGAACCACTTAAATACTTTCCCAATCAGTCTCCAGCAACTTCACAAATAATTAAAGCGAATAAATTTGAAAATTATGATGACAACCTCAGTGTTTTATATCTTGCTACTTTAGGTGATGCAAATTGGGGATCAAAATCATTGCACAAATTTGTGATGAATGAAAAATATGAATTAATTGAAGAAGATATTTATGAAATTGATCAAAGGATAAGAGATTCAATTTACTTAAGCAAAAACAACAAGATTGTTCTATATTTAGAAACTAGTGGATCAATAGCAATTTTAGACTCAAAATTATAGGACTCTTTTAATATATCATTTAATACTTTTTATTAGAAATATTTTGATACATCGTTAAGCCAAGTGTTCTGAAACTTTGTCATCTTAGAGCTTATAAATTTTAGTTTAGACATTTCATTAATAATTTTTTCATACATCTGAAGAACATTGGAATTTTTTTTGAACTGGATTTTCTCCAATAGATTTATAAGATCATTTGAATATTTTATTCCTAAAGTTTCTTGGAAAAGATCAGTTTTTAAATTATGTATATTTCTTTTATGATTTACTGTAGGGCCTGTAAAAGCTAGATTTGAATTTAAATTTCTTAAAATTCTTTGAGAAATAAAACTCGCCCAAATATCACACATTCTTCCTATATCAGTTAATAAACACATAGAAGGCATGATTCTTTTACTTAAAATTACGTTTTGAGTATCGAATGGAGAGTAACATTTATTGTCAATTATACTTAATTTGTTTAAAAATTTAAGATTGAATGGTCCATTTGAAATCCTACATATAGCATCAACATCTGGTTCAATATTCCAAAGTCCTGCTTCAATTTCTATAAAATAATTTTTTTTATTTTTTTTTTTTTGAAATTTTCTATTTGTGAGATGCTCTAAAGGAAATCCTCTATGCCAAAAATTCTTATTTGAAATACTTTTATGTTCAAATAAACTGTCTACGAATTTAGTTGGAGACGACAAAGCTTTAGTTTTTAAACTTTTATTGATTAGTAGATTTTTTCCCCAATTTTTCAATGGAATATTATCATCATCAATAGATGCGATCACATCTGCTCCGTTTTTAAGTGCTAATAAATATCCAATATTAATTCTTTGATACGAATTTATTGGCAAACTTGAAATTAATTTAAAATTAAGTTTTTTTTGATCTCTTAAACTTAGATAAATACCGTTATTTAATTTAATATTAGGAGTTTTCTTATCTCCAATTACTATAAGATTCCAGTCTCCATTTTTATCATATTTTTTTATGGCCTCAGTTTTTTTATTAATACTTGTAATAACTATAAATTTATTCATCTTTAAATATAATCAAATTTCATTAAACATTTCGTTAGATAATTAAGCATTTTTTTTGAAATAGGTTTTGAATAGAGCCCAATAAAAAAACCTCTTTTTTCAATTTCATTTGCATTTTTATAAATCTTATTTTTCTTATTTAAATTAAAAATTTTAATTGCTGGTTGATTTAAAAAATTTCCAGTTATAATTGGTCGTGTTTCTATTTTTTTTTTTTCAAGATATTTAATAAACTTATCTTTTTTTTGATAATCATAATTTAAAAAAATTGGGAAACCAAAATAGCTGGGATCTATATTTTTTGAGGGATGAAAGAAAGAAAACTGATCATTCCAAGCCTTGGATTTTAAAAGACTTTGAATTAATTTTTTTCTATTTAACAACCTATTTTTTTGAAATTTTTTAGCTTTAGCTAGTTGGCTTAATCCAATAGCCGCATTTATATCCGTTGGTCTTAAGTTAAACCCAGAATTAATAAATAAAAATCTTTTATCAATATTTGAGTAATTTCTCAAAATTTCCTTATCAACTTTTACATTTCTAGACCAACCGTGAGACCTCATTGCTAATAAGATTTGATAATCAGAAAATGAATTACATACAACCATCCCCCCCTCAATAGAAGATATTTGATGTGAAAAATAAAATGAGTAAGTTCCAAAATCACCAAAAGTTCCCAAACATTTTTTTTTAAATTTTGAGCCCATAGATTCACATGTGTCTTCAATTAAAATTATCTTTTTTTTCTTTGCAATTTTTTTTAATTTTTCAACGTTTGTGCCATTGCCAAGAACATGAACTAACATAATTAATTTTGTTTTACTGGTTATTTTAGAAATAATCTTATCAGCATCTAAATTTAAAGACTTTACCTCAGGATCAACAAATACTGGTTTTAATCCTGCCTGAACTAATGGCCAAAGTGATGTTGGCCAACATAGTGCAGGAATAATTGCTTCATCCCCATATTTAAATCTCATTTTTCTTTTTGGATTACACGAAGCAAAGGTTGCAAGAAGATTAGCAGATGAACCAGAATTTACCATAACAGCATATTTTGCATTTACAAATTTTGCAAATTGTTTCTCAAATTTTTGAGTCACATTTGACATCGTCATTTGACCTGACAAAATTACTTTTATTGCACTAATTAAATCTTTACTAGAGAATGTATGTTCGAGAAGTGGATAAATAAATTTTTTATTATTTTTTTTATATTTTAAAATAAGATCTTCTATTTTTTTATTATCTTTTCTTTGAATTTTAAACATAAGTCCTATTTATTTTTTTTAAAGTAATCAACTAAGAATAAAAGTATTAATAATTGAGAAATTTCAACTTGATTATATGATCTGGAGTCAACCCAAATATATTCTTTACTATTTTTATTGAGTTTATTATTTTTTTTAAATCCAGTTAAAGAAAAAAAACTTATTTTATTTTTTACACAAAATTTAGCAGCTTGTACCATATTTGCAGAGTTTCCCGAGGCACTAATTAAAATTACTAAATCATCTTTTTCACAGAAGTTTTTTATTGTTTCTTTAACCCAATTGTCGTAACCAAAATCGTTTGCATAACACGTTAATTGTGTCGAACTATCAAAAGATAAACATCTAATTTGTGCACTATTTGTTAAATCGTTTGCAAAATGACTAGCGATAGAGGCGCCAGCACCATTTCCAAAAATTAAAATTTTTTTATTTATTTTTTTAATTTGTTTTAATTTTTTAAAAAGTTTTTCTACTTTTAATAAATTTACTTTATCTAATATATTAAAATTGTTTTTTATATAATTTTTATAAAAACTTTTCATGTAGATTATTGATTGATTAAATTTATACCTTCACGAGAAAGCGTATGTGAATGTCCTTTAGATAACATAAAGCCGTTTTTTTTAAGAAACAATAAATTTTTTTTTAAATATCTATTTACCATTAAATAATCCTTCTTTTTTTTTTTCTGTTCATTTCTGTATAAAAATATTGCATTTATATCTTTTCTTAATGACATTATTTTTTCATTACAATAGATAAATTTTTTTGCCATTTTTTTTTGATACTCAGTTGATTTAAATTTTTTCAAATCACTTGAATTTAACATTTTAGCATATTCATTTAAATTTTTTGGCTTTAATACAGTTGATTTATCATAGATATATATTGGAGTATTTGAAATTATAATAGGTTTTATTCCCAATGATATAGCTTCCTCTGTAACGGAACCAGAAAAAGTAACAACTTTTTTCAAATTTTTCATTAACCCAATATTTCCTTCTTTTAAAATTCTGACATTTTTTGCATTGTGTTTTTTTATTAATTTTTCCAAAAATATTATTGGATTCTCCCCCCATCTTTTTGAATTGGGGTGAATCTTAAAATGCCATATTTTATTTGAGTTTTTTATAATATTAATAGTTTCATCAACCCAATTGATATAATTTAAAAATATTCTTTTTTTATCTAAATTTATAAAAGGGGAGTCTCTAAATATATGCAACATAACTATATTTTTAATCTTGCTATTAGAAATTTTTTTTTTATATGAAAGATTAGAGTCAAAATAATCTCCTTTACCTATAAATTTTTTTTTCCAATAAGAATTAATTTTTTTGGTACGGAGTTTATAATTGATCTCATTTCTTAATTTTATATTTAATAGATTATTCCAATTTTCATCTTTGTTTTTTGGTAATTTATACAAATTAAAAGCTGCATGACAAAAAACGGGGATATTGTTTTTTCTAAAAATTGAGTTGAATGTTTTTACTGTATAAACATTGTGACTTGTGATCAAAGCCCCAATATTAAATCTTATCAAATATTGTGCAATTTTTTTTTTTTTAAAATTAAGATAAATTGATTTTAAAGTTATATAGTAGCTTGGATTAATAACTCCATCATTAGATAAACTTTGTTGAGTATCAATAATTGAATGAAAAAATTGATATTGCTCCCAATTCAAATTCTTTAAATTAATTTTTTTCCAATATAAACTAAATAAAAAAGATTTTGGAAGTAAAATAAAGTATAAAAAAAAATTATTTTTAAGATAGAAAGGAAGTAAGTCTTCTAAAAAAATTATTTTAAAGTTTTTTAATTGGTCTTCAATAAACTTATTTTTTAAAATTTTTTCATTTTTTTTCTCTAATATTATTTCCTTAATATTTTTATTCTTACAATATTCGCTTGAAATCGTAAGTACCCACAATAAGAGTGATTGAGGGAAGCCACCTTCAATAATTATTTTTTTTTTCAAAGAAGACAATTTTTTTATTATATTTTTTTCAATTCTTTTTTGTTTAACTCGTAAATTTTATCACAAAATTCTAAGTTTTCTTTTTGATGAGAAATTGAAATAATTGTGACTTTATTTTTTAACTTTTTCAAATCTTGAATAAATTTTTGTTCTGTCAAATTATCTAGGGAATTTGTTGCTTCATCTAAAATAATAATCTTGGGATCGTGATATAATGCTCTTGCAATTGCAATTCTTTGAGATTGACCTCCAGATAAATTTTGTCCATTGTTTGTGATTTGATAATCAATCTTATTTTCTAAATCATGAGTAAATTTATCTGCTGATGCTAGGGTTAATGCTTTCCAAATATTTTCTTCATCAATTTCTTCTTTTGGGATTCCAAAAGCAACATTATTAGCTATTGTATCATTTATTAATGATAAGTTTTGTGAAACATAAGACATTGAATTCATATACTGTGATTTCACATTCTTCATATTAATATTATTATCAATAATTATTTTTCCATGTGTTGGCTCAATCAAACCAAGAATAATCTTAACTAAAGTTGATTTACCAACACCGCTTTTACCCTTAATTCCGATGAAGTCATATTTCAAAATATCCATGTCAATATTATCTAAAATTAATTGATCAGAAGATGGAAATTTAAAAGAGATATTCTTTAAACTAATCTTACTCTCAAAATTAAAATTTTTAGTGGCATTGAAGTTGCTATCATCTTTTAATTCAAAACTTTGATGCCTTAATTCATTGTGAAGATATTCAACTGCAAATAAATAATTTTTTTGTCTTAATTTTGAAATATTTAAATTGATCAATGAAGGCAAAGTTCTAAAAGCAGCATAAAGATAAATGCTTAATATTGGGAGAACTTCCAAACTAATTGAAGCTTGATTTATAAAAATCATTACTAATAATAATGGTAAAATCAGAAATATTTCAAAAATTGGCCTAGTTATTGAGCTGATAAATTTATTCTTAAAAATCACGTCTGACCAAGTTGATATAAGATTCCGGTGTTTTTTAAAAAAAAAACTTACTTTATTATGTAATTTTATTTCATGTATTAAATTTATTGTGTCTAAAATATTTGTATAAATTTTTCCTGACATGATATTTCCCATTTTACCCCAATTTAAAGCTTTATTTGAAAACAAATATTTATAAATGATAGTCATTACAAATACGTAAATTAAAATTAATACAGTTACTTTGAAATTAAAAAATACCAAACTTAAAGTGATTATTAATATATTTAATAAACAAACATAGTAATTCAAATAAATATCTAAATAATTTTTAA
>MDTG01023472.1_pt1 | contig 12923 bp, 10 predicted proteins | sample 811421 | NCBI WGS metagenome assembly MDTG01 (sample SAMN05326645, study PRJNA326480) | marine metagenome | isolation source: seawater | place: Pacific Ocean: South East | collected 2011
ATGGTCGGGCAGCGGCGCCTCGCCCATCTGCTCGCGCCACATCTGCACGGCGTAATCGACCACCTCTTCCTCGCTGCGCGAGCCGTCCTTTTGCAGGACCTTGCGGGTGTAGGAATAGGCAAAGACCGGCTCGATGCCGCTGCTGACATTGCCGGCATAAAGGCTGATCGTGCCGGTGGGGGCGATCGAGGTCAAAAGCGCGTTGCGGATGCCGTGTTCGGCAACCGCCGCGCGCACGTCCTCATCCATTGCCTGCATCGTGCCGGAGGCCAGGAATGCATCGCGGTCGAATAGGGGAAAAGCGCCCTTTTCGCGGGCCAGGTCGACCGAGGCCAGATAGGCCGCCCGGGCAATCGCGCGCAGCCAGCTTTCGGTCTGCGCCACGGCATCCTCGGCCCCGTAGCGCAGCCCGCACATCAGCAGCGCATCTGCGAGCCCGGTGACCCCCAGCCCGATACGCCGCTTGGCCTGCGCCTCGCGCGCCTGCGCCTCGAGCGGAAAGTTCGACGCATCCACGACGTTATCCATCATTCGCACGGCCAGCCCGACGAGGCGCGCAAGCTCGTCTTCATCGACCGATGCGCCCGCCCCGAACGGATCGCGCACCAGCCGCGCCAGGTTGATCGAGCCCAGCAGGCAGGCGCCGTAGGGCGGCAGCGGCTGTTCGCCGCAGGGATTGGTCGCCGCAATCGTCTCGCAATAGGCCAGATTGTTGGCCTGATTGATCCGGTCGATGAAGATCACCCCCGGTTCGGCATAGTCATAGGTGGCCTGCATGATCCGGTTCCACAGGTCGCGCGCCTGCACGGTGTGGTAGACCCGGCCGTCGAACTGCAACTCCCAACTGCCATCGGCCTTGACCGCCTCCATGAAGGCGTCCGTGACCAGTACGCTGAGGTTGAACATCCGCAGCCGGGCGGCGTCGGACTTGGCGGCGATGAACTCCTCGATATCGGGATGGTCGCAGCGCATGGTGGCCATCATCGCGCCCCGGCGCGACCCGGCACTCATGATCGTGCGGCACATCGCGTCCCACACATCCATGAAGGAGAGCGGCCCGCTCGCATCCGCCGACACCCCCTTGACCACCGCCCCCTTGGGCCGGATCGTCGAGAAATCATAGCCGATGCCTCCGCCCTGCTGCATGGTCAGCGCCGCCTCGCGCAGGGCATCAAAAATGCCGCCCATGTCGTCGGGGATCGTGCCCATGACAAAGCAGTTGAACAGCGTCACCTTGCGCCCGGTGCCCGCACCAGCGGTGATCCGACCGGCAGGCAGGAACTTGAAATCCTCGAGCGCGTCGTAGAACCGGTCTTCCCAGATCTCCGGCTCCGCCTCGACCTCTGCCAGCGAGCGCGCGATGCGCCGCCAGGTATCCTCGACGCTGGCATCCCCGCCATCCTCGGCGATGTAGCGGTATTTCATAGTCCAGATCTGTTCCGCGATGGGGGCGGCAAAACGGGTCATGAGCGGCGATTCCCTTGCGTCAGAGGCAGAGAGATACAATAGCCCTCTCGCCTTGCGATTTCCACCATCTCTTGCCCTGCCCGGTGAGACCGCTACGATATATGGAGAAATCAAAGGATTCGCGCGTGGCCCTGCATCTCATCAAACTCAGTGTCGGCACGAAATCGGTCGAAGGGCTGATGGAGTGGCAGCAAAACCCGCGTGCCAAGGCCCCGGACGGCCATCCCTGCCATGTCACCCGGATGTGGCCCCGGCGCGAGGCCGAACTGCTCGACGGCGGGTCGATCTACTGGGTCATTCAGGGGCTGGTGCAATGCCGTCAGCGTATCCTGCGGCTGGACGAGGTCACGGGCGGCGACGGTATCCGCCGCTGCGCCATCGTGCTCGACCCGGTGCTGGTCCGCACCACCACGGCGACGCGCCGCCCGTTTCAGGGCTGGCGCTACCTGCCGGCTGCGGATGCGCCTGCGGATATCGGCCCTGCACGGGCGGGCGATGACAGCCTGCCACCGGACCTCTCGGCGGCGCTGGCCGATATCGGGGTGTTATAGGGGCTGCCCCGGTCCGGCGCGCCGATACACGCGCCGCTCACCCGCTATTGACGTCGCGCGACCGTATCGTTCATTGCGCCGCATGCGGCTTGCGCCGATCCTTGTTCCAAACGGACCTTCACCCGAAAGGACATGTGACATGCGCCCCCACCTCCGCTTCGTCAGTCTCGCAATCGCCCTCCTGCTCGCGGTCCCGGCCCTTGCCGAGCAGACGCGCCGGGGTTCGACACCTCGCAGGATCTGAGCTTTGACGGCGCGACGCTGGCCGCGCCCGCAATCATCTCCACTCAATCGCGCTCGCCCATTCGGTCGGTCAACTGGACCGGGGTTTATATCGGCGGGCAGCTTGGATTCGGTAGTGTCGATACCTCCACCGGGGGTGAAAACGAGGATTTCATCGGCGGCTTCACTCTCGGCTATGACTATGATTTTGGCCAATGGGTGCTGGGCGGCGCGCTTGACTACGATTTTGCTGAAATCAATGCCGGTCCCGGGGCGGAAATCGAAGAGATTTTCCGCCTGAAAATCCGGGGTGGCCCCAAGATCGGCAATGGGCTGCTTTACGGTGCGGCGGGCTGGGCCAATGCCGATACGGACACTCTCGGTGACGATGATGGTTGGTTCATCGGTGGCGGCTATGAGTACATGATCAATGGCCAATTCTCGATCGGCGGCGAGGTGCTCTATCACGACTTCGACAGCTTCAATGGCACCGGCAACGACATCGAGGCCACCACCGTGCTAATCCGTGCAACCTACCGTTTCTGACGGGTTATAGGGCCGCATGACAGGCGGGCGCATCCTGAGGCGCGGGCGCTCTTTCCATATCAAGGGAGCGACATCAGAATTCTCTCCTCGGTTGCATGGGTGCGACATCGATTTGCAACTTTCCGCCGATTTTCCCATAGATTTCAGCGTATCCCTGCCACTCACGGGGTCGTGACCATTCCGGGGGGGCCATGCCCTTGTCGGCAATGCCATGGTGACCGATATGCCTCTCAACGGCACGCGCCGTGCCTCGGATCGCGATGCGATTGCGGGGCGTGACAGACCACGGAAAGGACAAAACAATGCTGAAGACAACCACAGCTCTCGCGACAGTGACAGCGATTTTCGCAGCGCCCGCATTCGCAGGCAACGTGACCGAACCGGCCCCTGAGCCGGTGATCGAGGCCCCGGCGCCCGTCCCCGCAGCCCCCGTCTCGCCGAACTGGACCGGCTTTTACGGTGGTGGTCAGCTTGGCTGGGCCAATGTCGATGCCGACGGGTTCGATGACGATGACAGCCTGATCGGTGGTCTCACCGGCGGCTATGACTACGACTTCCAGAACGGGTTCGTCGTCGGTGCCGGTCTCGACTATGACTTCCTCGATGCCGATATCGGCAATGTCGCGTCGGTCGAAGAGGTGTTCCGCGCCAAGCTGCGCGGCGGGTACAAGATTGGCCGCGGTCTGGCCTATGCCACCGGCGGCTATGCCTGGGCTGACACCGACAATCTCGGCAGTGACGACGGGTATTTCGTCGGTGCCGGGTACGAGCACATGGTGACCGATCAGGTCTCGCTCGGCGGTGAAGTGCTTTATCACGAGTTCGAAGATTTCGACGGTTCGGGCTCTGACGTCGAAGCGACCACAGTTCAGGCGCGGGCGACTTTCCGCTTCTGATCGGGATGGATTGAACACAGAGGGCGGCCCTTCGGGGCCGCCCTTTTTCGTGTCAGGCCCTGACTATGATAGTCAATGGCCGACCGCGTCTCAGTCCAGATGCAGCCGGTTCTTGAGCGCCCGAAGCGTGTGCCGGTCGGCGTCCTCCATCGGGGCCACACGCGATTTGAAGAGCGTCGCCTGTGATTTCAGGATCAGCCCGTCTTCGAGCACTTTCAGGTGGTTGGCCCGCAATGTATCGCCGGTCGAGGTGATGTCGGCAATCGCCTCCGCGGTCTCGTTCTTGACGGTGCCCTCGGTCGCGCCCTGACTGTCGATCAGCTGATAATCCGCGATCCCGTTCTCGCGCAGGAAATCGCGCACGAGGCGGTGATATTTCGTGGCGATCCGCAGACGAAACCCGTGCCTGAGCCGGAACGCGGCGGCGGCGGCGTCAAGGTCGTCGAGATGGCTCACATCGACCCAACAGCGCGGCACCGCCAGCACCAGATCGGCCTGACCGAAGCCCAGTTCGGCCAGTTCGCCGACCTGATTTTCCCATTGGCCGAGTTTCTCGCGCACCAGATCGGTGCCGGTCACGCCCAGATGAATGCGCCCGGCGGCCAGTTCGCGGGGGATTTCCCCGGCGGACAGCAGGATAAGTTCAACGTTGTCAATGCCCTGGACAAAGCCCGCATATTCGCGTTCCGATCCGGCGCGCCCCAGTTCGATGCCGTGCTTGCCGAACCAGTCAAAGGTCTTTTCCATCAGCCGCCCCTTGGACGGCACCCCCAGTTTCAGGGTCATGTCGCACCCCCAAGGCTCAGCACCAGTCCCGGGCGGATGACCCCGCCCACCGCCGGAATCTCGCGGCCCCGCCCCAGTTGCCGGGTCAGCGCGTCATAGCGCCCGCCGCTCGCGACGGGGGGCAGGTCGGGGCGTTTTTCTGCATAGAAACCAAAGACAAAGCCGTCGTAATATTCCATCTGCGTGCGTCCGTAGCTGGCCTCGAAATCCAGTTTGGTGATGTCCAGCCCGCGCGCCTGCAACGCCTCCAGCCGCCGCGCCAGACGGTCCACGGCACCTTGAATCGCGGGCAGGTCCACGGCGATATCGCGCAGTCGTTCCAGCGCGTTGTCGCTGGTCTCGCGCACCGCCAGAACCGCGTCGAGCAGTTCGACCTCGGCGGCAGAGATCGGGGCGGTCTGCGCATCCTCGCGCAACGCCTTGATCCGGCTGGCGATTTCATCCGGGCCACGCATCCCGATCATCGGCTCCGCCCCGGCCATCGGGTCGGTCGCCGCGAAAAGCGCCGCGCGCTGCTCCGGCACCGGGGATTTACCTGAAAACCGGTCGATCAGGGCGCGAAACCGGCGGGGCCGCCAGACATGCCGCTGAAGCGCCGCCTTGCGCCGCTCAGCCGTGCGCAGCCCCTCGACCGCTGCCATCAGGATGCCGATATCGCCCGTGGCCGCGCGCAGGCCAAGCGGGCGCAGGATATCGAAGAACATCGAGAACACCTCGGCATCCGCCGATTCGGGTGCTGTGCGTTCGAAGATCTCGAAGCCCACTTGCGTGTATTCATTGGCGCGGGCGGCATCCTCTTCCTGACGGCGAAACACCTCGCCGGAATAGGTGTAGCGCGCCGGTTCCGCGCCGTGCTCCATGTGCATCTGCACCACCGGCACGGTGAAATCCGGGCGCAGCATCTGCTCGCCGCGCAGCGCGTCCGAGGTCACGTAGGCGCGGGCGCGGATATCCTCGCCGTAAAGGTCCAAGAGCACCTCGGCGGGTTGCAGGACGGAGGTTTCGACCGGCAAAGCGCCCGCCGCCTCAAAAAGGCCGCGCAGGCGCGCGGCCTCGGCGCGGATCGCGGCACGCTCCGGCATCAGCCTTGCCTCGACAGGATTTCACGCGCCTTTTCAACGAGTTGACCGCGCGGCACCTCGTATTGGCTGGGCCGTTCCTTCCATTCCTCAAGCGTGGCATTCTCGGCGATCTGCGCGCCGAGGATCAGGTCCTTGATCTGCACCACGCCGCGCGCCTTTTCGTCGCCGCCCTCGATGATCGCCACCGGGCTGCCGCGCCGGTCGGCGTATTTCATCTGGTTGCCGAAATTCTTGGGGTTGCCGAGATAGACCTCGGCGCGGATGCCTGCCTGGCGCAACTCGCCGACCATCGCTTGGTAATCGGCCATGCGGTCGCGATCCATCACGGTGACGACCACGGGGCCTTGCGCCTCGCCCCCGATGCGGCCCTTTTCGCGCAGGGCGGCGAGCAGGCGATCTACGCCGATGGAGACGCCCACGGCGGGCACCTGCTGTCCGGTGAAACGCGCGACGAGATCGTCATAACGGCCCCCGCCCGCGACGCTGCCGAACTGGCGCGGGCGGCCTTTTTCGTCAAGGATTTCAAAGGTCAGTTCCGCCTCGAAGACCGGGCCGGTATAATAGCCGAGGCCGCGCACGACGGAGGGGTCTATCACGATGCGGTCGGGGCCGTAGCTTTGAGCGGCGAGCAACGTGGCGATCTCTTCGAGTTCGTTGACGCCCTGCATGCCTTGATCAGAAAACGCCACCACCTCGCTTAGGCGCTGAAGTGTTATCTCGTTTGTTTCTCCCCGAGCGTTCAAAAAGGCTAGAAAGCCATCGATGACATAGTGAGGCAGACCTAGACCCGGAATGAATGCTCCCGATGTGTCCTTGCGACCATCGCCAAGCAACTCTGCAATGCCCCTATCACCAACCTTGTCAAACTTGTCCAAGGTGCGCATAACGTCATCTGTTTTCTCGATCAGTTGCGCCTTGATATCGTTGAATGACGCTTCGCTCTTCTCCTGCAGCGGCAGAGGGGCGTTTTCTCCTGCGAAGACATCTTGCTTATGGCGCTCAACAACGCTTTCTATGATCCCATTCAAGACCTTCCGGTTATTCACCCGCACCACGTAGTCGCCGCGTGGGATGCCGACCTCTTCGAGCGCGTCGGCCAGCATGGCGCAGATCTCGGCATCCGCGGCCATGCTGGCCGTGCCCACCGTATCCGCATCGCATTGATAGAACTGCCGATACCGCCCCGGTCCCGGCTTTTCATTGCGCCAGACCGGGCCCATCGCATAGCGGCGATACGGCGTCGGTAGATCGTTGCGGTGTTGCGCGTAGACGCGGGCCAGCGGTGCCGTCAGGTCATAGCGCAGCGCCAGCCATTTCTCGTCCTCGTCCTGCCAGGCAAAGACCCCGTCGTTGGGCCGGTCCACGTCGGGCAGGAACTTGCCCAAAGCCTCAACCGTCTCCACCGCGCTGCTTTCGAAGGCGTCGAACCCGTAGCGATGATAGACCCCGGCGATGGCGTTCAGCATCGCGGCGCGCTCGGTCACGTCCGCGCCAAAATAATCGCGGAACCCTTTCGGCGTTTCGGCCTTGGGGCGGGGCTGTTTCTTGGGCTTGGCCATGGGTGTCGTCCTTGCGGCGGCTGTCGTGGCGCGGTCTAGCCGAAGGGCCGCGCGGGGGCAAGGCAAGCTGCATGATTGACCGCGCGGCTGCGCGGGCGTAAGGCGATGCCATGAGTGATCTGGAAGAGAAAATCGCCCATCTCATGCGCAGCGTCGATGACCTGTCGGATGTCATCGCGCGGCAGGACCGCGAGATCGACTGGCTGCGCGGTCGCGTGCAGATGCTGCTGGAGCGCGAGGCGGCCCGGCGCGAGGACAATGAGGGCAGCGTGTTCCTCGGCGACGAGCGCCCGCCGCATTACTGACACGGGGCCTGCGAAGGCCCGTGTCACCCCGGACTTGACCCGGGGTCTCGTGCGGCAGGGAGATCCCGGATCAAGTCCGGGATGACGTTGGGCAGGGTTCAGATCTCTTCCACCATCACCACGCCGCTCAGGCTCTTGATCGCGCCCTTGATCTGCGGGGTCACGGGGTATTCCACGCCGCTGTCGATCTCGACCTCGCCGGGCAACCCCTCGCCCATCAGGCGGAAATGGATCGGCCCGGGGGCCCCGGCGCGGGCTGATTTTGCCGCCCCCTCCAGCACGGTCGCGACCGATCCGATCACCCCCGGCTGATCTACGAAAATCCGCAGGCCCACGGCCCCGGCATCGGCGACCATCCCGTCGATGGGCTGCACCGAGCGGCAGAGGAGTTTGAGCTGATCGCTCTCCATCGTGGCCTCGGCGCTGATCACGACCTGCGTGCCGGTTTCGAGGAAATCGCGGGATTTCTCGAGCACGTCGGAAAAGATCGTCACCTCATACCCGCCCGTGGTGTCGCTGAGTTGTGCAAAGGCAAAACGGTTACCGCGTGCCGATTTGCGTTCCTGCCGCCCGGCGACGACGCCCGCCATCTTGGCCAGGAACGGCCCCTGTTCGGCGCGGGCGGTCACCTCATCAAGCGTCTTGACCTCCTGGCGCTTGAGCACGGTCATGTAATCGTCGAGCGGATGGCCCGAGAGGTAGAAGCCGACGGCCTTGAATTCCTCGGTCAGCCGTTCGGCAGGCAGCCAATCCTCGACCGGGACAAGGCGGGGCTCGGGCAGGTCCTCTCCGGCGTCGCCGAAAAGCGAGACTTGGCTGGAATGCTTCTGCTCGTGGATCGCGGCGGAATAGTTCATCAGCGCCTCGATGCTCTCGAACACCCGACGGCGGTTGCGGTCGAGCGCGTCAAACGCCCCGGCGCGCGCCAGCATTTCCAGCGGCCGCTTGCCGATGCGTTTCAATTCGACCCGCCGCGCCATGTCGTAAAGCGTGGCAAAGGGTTTGTCGGCCCGCCCCTCCACAATCAGCTTCATCGCCTCGACGCCCACGTTCTTGAGCGCGCCGAGCGCATAGTGCAGCACGCCCTGACGCACCACAAAACTGGCCTCGGACCGGTTCACGCAGGGCGGCAGCCAGTTCAGGCCAAGCCCCTTCTTCACCTCCTGGAAATAGACTGCCAGCTTGTCGGTGAGGTGGATATCGCAATTCATCACACCGGCCATGAATTCGACCGGGTGATTGGCCTTGAGCCACGCCGTCTGATAGCTGACCACCGCATAGGCGGCGGCGTGGGACTTGTTGAAGCCGTAATTGGCGAATTTATCGAGCAGGTTCCAGACTTCGAGCGCCTTGGCATCGACGACGCCGTTGGCCTTGGCCCCGGCGATGAACTTGGGTCGTTCGGCATCCATCGCCGCCTGAATCTTCTTGCCCATGGCGCGGCGCAAGAGGTCGGCCCCGCCAAGCGAATAGCCCGCCATCTCCTGCGCGATCTGCATCACCTGTTCCTGGTAGACGATGATGCCCTGCGTTTCGTCCAGAATATGATCGACCGAGGGGTGCAGGCCATCGCGCGCGCTCAGCCCGTTCTTGACCTCGCAATATTTCGGGATGTTCTCCATCGGGCCGGGACGGTAGAGCGCGACGAGTGCCACGATATCCTCGATGCAGGTGGGTTTCATGCGCTTGAGCGCGTCCATCATGCCCGAACTTTCCACCTGGAACACGGCGACGGTGCGGGCGCGGGCATAAAGCTCGTAGGTCTTTTCATCGTCGAGCGGGATCTGCCCTATATCGTTCTCGGCCCCCGGAAAGGGCTCGTAGATGGTGCTGCCATCGGCTGCGATATGCAGGTCGCGCCCCTCGTTGTGGATCTGCTCTATCGCGTTCTGGATGACGGTCAGGGTTTTCAGGCCCAGAAAGTCGAACTTCACCAGACCCGCCTGTTCGACCCATTTCATGTTGAACTGCGTGGCAGGCATGTCGGAGCGCGGGTCCTGATAGAGCGGCACCAGCTCATCCAATGGCCGGTCGCCGATCACCACCCCGGCGGCATGGGTCGAGGCGTTGCGCAGCAATCCTTCGACCTTCATGCCGTAATTGAGCAGCCGGTCCACCACCTCCTCGGATTTCGCGGCCTCGCGCAGCCGCTCTTCCTGCGCCAGCGCCTGTTCGATGCTGACCGGTTTGACGCCCTCGACGGGGATCATCTTGGACAGGCGATCCACCTGCCCATAGGGCATCTGCAGCACCCGCCCGATATCGCGCACGGCGGCCTTGGAGAGCAGGGCGCCGAAGGTGATGATCTGCCCGACCCGGTCGCGGCCGTATTTCTCCTGCACATACTGGATCACCTCCTCGCGGCGATCCATGCAGAAGTCGATATCGAAGTCGGGCATCGACACCCGCTCGGGGTTGAGGAACCGTTCGAACAGAAGGCTGTAGCGCAATGGGTCGAGATCGGTGATGGTCAGCGCATAGGCCACGAGGCTGCCCGCCCCCGAGCCACGCCCCGGCCCGACCGGAATATCCTGCTCCTTGGCCCATTTGATGAAATCGGCGACGATCAGGAAATAGCCGGGAAAGCCCATCCCCTCGATGATGCCCAGCTCGAAATCGAGCCGTTTCTCATAGTCCTCGACTGGGGCGGCGTGCGGAATGACGGCCAGCCGTGCCTCAAGCCCCGCGCGCGCCTGACGGCGCAATTCGTCGACCTCGTCATCAGCAAAGCGAGGCAGGATCGGGTCGCGCTTGTAACAGCCAAAGGCGCAGCGCTTGGCGATCTCGACGGTGTTCTCCAGCGCCTCGGGCAGATCGGCGAAGAGCGTCGCCATCTCTTCCTGCGACTTGAAATAGTGCTGCGGCGTCAGGCGGCGGCGCGGTTCGCTCTGATCGACATAGGCCCCGTCGGCCACGCAGAGGAGCGCATCATGCGCCTCGTACATGTCGGATTTGGGGAAATAGACATCGTTGGTGGCCACCAGCGGCAGCTCCATCGCATAGGCCATCTCGATAAGGCCGCGCTCGGTCAGCCGCTCGGGTTCCGGCGCGCCGCTCTCGCCCGGATGGCGCTGCAACTCGACATAGAGTCGGTCGCCATAGGCTGCGGCCAGCCGCCCCATGAGTGCCTCCGCCGCCGGGCGCTGTCCGCCCTGCAAGAGCCGCCCCACCGGCCCGTCGGGCCCGCCGGTCAGGCAGATCACGCCCTCGGCATGGGCGGCCAGTTCCTCGAGCGTGACATGCGCCAATTGCCCGTCGCCCCGCAGGTAGAGGCAGGAATTGAGCTTCATCAGGTTCTCGTAGCCGCGCTCGGTCTGCGCCAACAGGACCACCGGCGCGGGCGGCTTGATCCGCTCTCCGGGGCTGGTGGCGACATATTCCAGATCCACCTGACAGCCCATGATTGGCTGCACGCCCGCCGCCTGCGCCGAGACGGAAAACTCCAGCGCGGCGAACATGTTGTTCGTGTCGGTGACGGCCACGGCGGGCATGCTCGCGGCCTCGCACAGACCGGGCAGGTTCTTGAGCCGCACCGCCCCTTCAAGCAGGGAATATTCGGTGTGGACACGCAGGTGAATGAATCGGGGATTGGCGCTCATGAGGGCAACCTTACTGAGGGCGCGCACGAAACAAAAGACTTGCCAAACGCCGGTTCGACCGTTTTCATCGAAGATCGACAGGCCCGCCGCCTTCTACGCCGCATCGAAGGTCAGGCACATCACGGGTCAGGTATTCGGTAAGGCGGCAGGCACCGGACATGACCCTCACGTTTCTTCTGAACGGAGCGTGCGTGGATGCGGGGGACCTCCCCCCGACCACGACCCTGCTCGACTGGCTGCGCGAGGCGCGCGGCCTGACCGGCGCCAAGGAGGGCTGCAACGAGGGGGATTGCGGTGCCTGCACGGTGATTGTCAGCGACGAGACCGGAAGCCGTGCGCTCAACGCCTGTATCCTCTTTATGCCGCAATTGCGGGGCAAGGCCGTGCGCACCGTGGAAGGGATCAGCGGGCCGGATGGCGCGCTGCACCCGGTGCAAGAGGCGATGATCGACCATCACGGTTCGCAATGCGGCTTTTGCACGCCGGGCTTCATCGCCTCCATGGCCTGCGCGCATCTCAATGGCGAGACCGATCACGACCGCGTGCTCGCCGGCAATCTCTGCCGCTGCACCGGCTATGCCCCCATCCTGCGCGCCGCCCGCGCCGCCGAGGATGCGCCGGTGCCGGACTGGATGCGAGACGATCCCGGTTTCTTCTTGGCCGAAATACCCTCGGGGGGGCCCGAAGGGCGGGGGGCAGACAGCCCCCCTCTGTCCTGGCAGCCAGGAAACAGCGATGAATTGGCACGGCTCTTTGCCGCGCATCCGCAGGCCACGCTGATCGCCGGGGCGACCGATGTGGGGCTATGGGTCACCAAGCAGCTGCGCGATCTGGAGATGCCGATTTTCCTCAACGCCTGCACCGATCTGCAAACGGTAGAGATAACCGAGACCGAGATCCGCCTCGGCGCGGGGCTGAGTATCGCCCGGCTGATCGAGATTATCGCGCCGCACCACCCGTCCTATGCCGCGATGCTGCGGCGCTACGGCTCCGAACAGGTGCGCGCGGCGGCGACGCTGGGGGGCAATATCGCCAATGGCTCGCCCATCGGCGACAACGCGCCCGCGCTGATCGCTCTGGGCGCCACGCTGCACCTGCGCCACGGCGACACCCGCCGCGCGGTACCGCTGGAGGAATTCTTTCTGGACTACGGCCAACAGGACCGGGCGCCGGGCGAATTCGTCGAGGCGGTGAGCCTGCCGCGCCAGCCCGACCGGCTGCGCTGCTACAAGATTTCCAAGCGCTTCGATCAGGACATCTCGGCCGTTCTGGGCTGTTTCAACATCATGATCGAGGACGGTCATGTCCGCGCCGCGCGCATCGGTTTCGGCGGCATGGCAGGCGTTCCCAAGCGTGCCACCCATGTCGAGGCGGCGCTCTTGGGCCAGCCCTGGACCGAGGCCACGATTGATGCAGCAAAGAACGCTTGGACGCAGGATTTCGCGCCGCTGTCGGACATGCGCGCCTCTGCCGAATACCGGCTCGATGTCGCGCGCAATCTCCTGCGGCGGTATTTGCTGGAGGATCAGGGGGCGGCCACTTCGGTGCTGGAGGTGCGGGCATGAGTGTGGCCAAACCGCTGCCGCATGACGCCGCCCGCCTGCATGTGACGGGCACGGCGCGCTATGTCGACGATATCCCCACCCCGCGCGGCACGCTGCATCTGGCCTTCGGCCTGAGCGATATCGCCTGCGGGCGGGTGACGGGCATGGACCTTGCAGCCGTGCGCGCCAGCGCCGGTGTCGTGGCGGTGCTGAGCGCCGCCGATCTGCCGCATGACGCCGATTGCTCGCCCTCGGCGCATGACGAGCCGCTGCTTTGCACCGGCGATGTGCATTACCACGGCCAGCCGCTGTTTCTGGTGATCGCCGACAGCCACCTTGCCGCCCGCCGCGCGGCGCGGCGGGCGA